>OCVV011172666.1_pt1 | contig 11073 bp, 6 predicted proteins | sample 1539721 | NCBI WGS metagenome assembly OCVV01 (sample SAMN02144230, study PRJEB22623) | gut metagenome | biome: sheep rumen | host: Ovis aries | place: New Zealand | reverse complement strand
ATTAATTATTAGAAAAAATGATTATAATATTGGCGATATAGTAACCTATAAAAAAAGTGATTATTTTATTACTCATCGTATAGTAAAAAAGGATAATAATATTTTTGTTACTAAGGGTGATGCCAATAATCTTGAAGATGATGCAATAAATATCTCCGATATTGAAGGAAAAGTAATAATGTCGGGTGGTATATTAAATATTATAATTAATTATAAATTTGCAATTGCAGCTATATGGTTATCATTATATTTAATAAGCTGTTATTTTGATAAAGAAAAAAAGGATTTATAAATATAGAAAGGATGTGGAGATATGAAAAAAAGATTAATGTTAGGAATGATTGTAGTATGTGGATTTTTATTATTTTTTGTAATATCACCATCCCTTGCTATATACAGAAGTTCCAATAATGTTGCTGGTTCTATAGTTTCAGCAGAATGGGATGTTTCATTAAATCAAGAAGGAATTGAAAATCATTTATCGATTGTACCAAATGGTACTACTGCAAACTATACACTAAATATAAGAAGTTCATCAGAGGTAGATGTGGTATATTCGATTGTATTAAGTAATTTACCAAATCATGTTACGGTATTACTTGATGGAGCAAATGCCAAGACAACAACACAAAATAATGATACGATTACTTTTAGTGAAATTGGTACAATACTATATAGTGATTTAAATCATGAGAAGCAACATGTATTGACATTTAGAGCTGAAACAGGGGCCACATTTGTAAATAATCAAACAATAGATATAGATGTTACAGTTAGACAATCTTTATAAATAATTATGTAAAAAAATAGATGTGAGGTGAGAAGTGTAAATGAAAAGAAAAAAGTTAAAAATATTTTTTGTGATTTTTGTGCTTTTGATATGTTTTTTTGGTTTCAAAATGGAAAAAACATATGGAATATATCGTGATACATTAAATACGAAAGTGTATTTAACTATTTTAGATCCAGCATCTAATTACACTGTAACATGGCATATAAATGATGGAAGTGGAAATACAACAGAAAGTCATGTTGCTTATAATCAACAAGTTGGTACTTTAACAATTCCAACAAGAACAGATTATAACTTTTTAGGATGGTATACCGCTAATGATCGAAGAATTTATTCAGATGAAGTTATTACAAGTAATATTGATTTTTATGCCCATTGGCAGAAAATAATATGTAAAAAAGTAAATAATGCTAATGATTTACATACAGAAACTTGTATTTCTGGCGGATGTCGTGTTAGTGGAGTTAATATTCCAGTAAATTCGACAATCACATATGGAACAATATTTGGAACTGGTAGTCCTGTTGCTGGTGATGCGTATAACTGTGATGTTAATGATGATGGAACATATGATGGTCAAACTGAATATGGTAAGTTTAATGAGAGATTTTATTTTCTAAGAGAAATTGATAATGGAAATAATCCATCAACAGGATCGCTTATTTATTATACAAGTTATGATAGTAATGGTCCTCTGGAAACACAACATACGAATAAAGATAATCTTGGTTCTACAGATTATAATACTGCTTTAACTTGGTTACCTACAGCAGGTAGTGCAAACAATCCATGGGATAATCCAGGACTTATTGATTTTGATCCTAATAATGGAAAAGTAACAAGATTTATTTCATTCGATGATATTGCTGCGGTATGTGGTTCGTCAGGTTTACCTAATGCATCAACTGCCTATTTTGCTACATGTAGTAAATGGTTTTTGATGGAAAATTCAAGATTTCAATCTAGTAATCTTGGAAGAGCTGGAATCTGGATTCAATTAAATGGGGATACATATCGTCGTATTCATACTGCTTCGGTAAACATTGCTGTACCGCAGGATGGAGTTAATAGTGAAAATACAGCTAGACCTGTTATTGAAATTCCAATGAGTGCTTTTGAAGGATATGTTAGTGTTGAAAGATATACAATTAGTTTTAATACTCATGGCGGAACTCCAGTAATTGAAGATATTAAACGGAATGCGGGAGAAACATTAGGAACTCTTCCTGAACCAACTCTTGCGCATAATGATTTTGATGGATGGTATAAGGAAAGTACATATAATACTCAAGTAACATCATCAACCGTAGTTACTGGTGATATGACTCTTCATGCAAAATGGATACCACGTGAGACTAATACAGTAACATTTAATGCCCATGGTGGAACAATTAATGGTGAAAGTACCTTTGACTTAGTTGTTGATACAGGAAGTACAATTGATGAAAATGATTTTCCAGAAGCTGTTTATCAAGATCATTCCTTTGATGGATGGTATACTGATTCAGATATTACTGAACCATTTGATGAAACTACACCAATAACTAGTGATATAACTTTATATGCCGCATGGGCAAATGCTAATTATGTTGCAAGAGTAAAAGGTGTTGGATATGAAACGTTAGCGGCAGCAATAGCGGCTGTTCCAACTGGTAAACAAGAAAAAACGAGAGTAACAATTCTAAAAAATATAACATTGACCGAATCAGTTTCAATACCTAATAACAAATGGGTGGAACTTGACGGTGGAAATCATACTATAGATGGTGAAGTTAGTTTATTTATAAATAATGGGAATTTAGATATTATAGGTGGCACTATGAATACTGCTAACTCTAAAACTTCAGTTAGTATAGTTTTAAATAAATCAACAGGTATCCTAAATGTTTCAGGAGGTAATTTAACTAATAATTCAACCCATACTGGTGATAATTCTGTCATTGAAAATACAGGAGGAACAGTAAATATTACTGGTGGTGTTCTTACAGGTCATGCCAGAGCAGCAGCAGTTAATAATAAATCAGGAGGTACATTAAATATATCGGGTGGAAGAATTATTGCAACTAGTACTATTAAGGGACAAGCGGTTTATCTAGCCAATAATGGAAATGTTACTATTAGTGGAAATCCATATCTTGAAAGTGTTTCTGTAGCAAGTGGTGATGATGCTAGAGCAACTGTTGATAACGCTGGAGGTACAATAACAATAACTGGTGGAACAATTGTTTCTAAAGCTTATAGTGCAGTTATGGTTAGGGATGGAAATTCTAAAATTATAATTGGTGAAGATGATGATATGATTAATATACTGACTCCAGTTATGCGTGGACAAAGATATGGTCTTGAGAAAACAAGTGGAACAGTAGAAGTTTATGATGGAATATTTGAGTCCTATAGTCAATCACAAGCAATTAATACAACAAATGTTACTAAGCCAGATGGAATTAATTTTAAAACAGATGGATCAACTGTTGTGGATGAAGTGAATTATCATACAGCATATTTGCTTGCGCCAAATATAACTGTTTACTTTTATGAAGAAAGTGGTGGTACGGCAATTCCAGTTACTGTTGAGAATAGTACTGCTATAGGAGAAGATTTACCAACTCCTAATCCAAAACAAGGTTATTATTTTGCTGGATGGTTTATTAATAATGATTCAATGCAACCAGTTACCAATGCAACAGTAGTAATGGGTACATTTAATGCATATGCCAAATGGGTACAGAGTGTTTCAAATGCAACAATGGATAGTACAATGAGTATTGAAATAAATGATAGTGATAAGATAGAATTTGTAGAAAATGATATAGAAGATGTAACTTATTCATCCGGTAATACTAACATTGCAACAGTGGATAGCGATGGTACAGTGCATGCGATTGGTATTGGAACGACAACAATTACTTTAACTGGTAGTATGTCTGGAGAGCATAGGGATGTAGAAGTAACTGTAACGCCAGTAATGCGGACTGTAACATTTAAAAACGGTGATACCACTGTTAAAGTTGTTGAAATTGCTGATAATACAGTGATTGGTGCCTCTAATATGCCTACGACACCAACAAAGACAAATTATTTATTTGATGGCTGGATTAAACAAGGTGAATCGCAAGCTGTTACTGCTGATACAGTTGTTACTAGTGATATTATTGTTATTGCAGTTTGGACACCAACAGTTCAACTTGCTACAATACCATCGACATTTATTGTATCACTTGGAAGTACTAGTACTATACCAGTTACAAATATTCCAGATGGTATGGAGTCATATACTTTCTCATCAAGTAATAGTAATATTGTAAGTGTTAATCAAACAACTGGTGCAGTAACTGGTGTTGCTGCTGGAACAACAAATATAACAGTTACTGGTACACGATCAAATGTAGAAATAATAGTTGCCGTAACAGTAGATGAGACAACTTATACTGTTACATTTATGAATGATAATAGTGAAACACCTGTATATACAGTTTCAGTTCCTGCGGGAAATACTTTAGGAAATAATATGCCAGCTAATTTATCTGAAACAAATTATATTTTCAAAGGTTGGGTCATAAGTGGAGAATTAACACCATTTACTTCATCAACGCAGGTAAATGACAATATGACAGTTATTGCAAATTGGAGGTTAGAATTAAATAGTGCAACGATTACTAAAAATCCAGATCCGTTGACATTTAAAAAAGGTCAAACAGGAGAAATAACTGTAACGAGTACTGGCAGCCGTTTGGTTGAAGATTGTACATTCACTTCAAGTAATACAAATGCGGCTGAAGTATCCTATAATAATAATGTAGCTACAATAAATGGAGTTGATGTAGATAATGTAACGATAACAATAACCGGTTCAGACTCAAATCAATCAATACCAATTCCAGTTATAATTCATAATTTGAATACGATAACATTTGACCCTGATAATGGCGAAAACACTACAGTAATTCAAGTAGCAGATGGTTCAACAATTGCTAATTCGAACGTGACTTTACCAGCTGATCCAACGAAAACAAATTATATGTTTGATGGATGGTATTTGTATGATCTAACCAATGATACATTAACGTCAACACCACTTAATGTTGATGAAATTATTACAAGTGATAAAACTTATAAAGCAAGCTGGCCAGGTACAGATATGCATGCTGCTATTGGAATTAGTTATTATCCAACACTTGCTGAGGCAATAAGTGCAGCGCCAATTTCTACTGAAACTACAATAAGAATTATTCAAGATATTATAAATATAACATGTAATAAAACGGATGCACCTACTGGATGCGATCCACAAACAAATAGTGGTGTAGGAAGAACTTATGTACCTGCAAATAAAAATATTGTTATTGATGGTGGAACGCATACATTATCTAGTGGTAGTGCTACAAAGAGTAATGTTATACTAAATAAAGGAAGATTAAGAATTTTAAGTGGAACATTTACATCAGCACAAAGTACGATTGCACCTTTAGAAAATAATTCTGGAGCATATATGTTCATTGATGGTGGAACAATTTCGAATACCAAAGATAGAGGAGCCATTTATAATAATGGAACATTAGAGATAAATGGTGGAAATATGTTTACTTCATCATCAGTTACCAAACGTCCAGTTGTTCAAAATGCAGCTGCTAACGCTTCAGTAGTTATGAATGGTGGAACTATTACCCAATATGCTACTAGTGTTAATGCTGTTAATGGTAAAGATGATGGTCGAGGAGCTATTAAGAATATTTCTGGAGCATCAGCCACAATTAAAGGTGGAACAGTAATTTCTATGGCAAGTAATGGAGCAGCTGTTTATAGTACTGGTGGAACGTTAGTTATTGGTACGGATCATGATAATAATACATATGATGTTACAAACCCAGTAATTCAAGGTGAACAATATGGTATTGAATCAACAACCACATATTCAATATTTGATGGAATAATTAAAGGTAAATTAAACAATCAAGCAGTTGACGATTTTACTAAGATTGATGAAACAAATGGAATTGAAACAGGCTCTCAAAGAGTAACAGGAACAGATGGTGATTATTATACGCTTTATTATGAGTCAACGCAGCAAGTTGAAGAAAAATATACAATAAACTTTAATGCGGGTGAAGGAAATGTATCGCCTAGTAGTTTAGAATATAATGTTAATACAGCTATTGATGGAACTGATTTTCCAACACCAACAAGAACAAATTATACTTTTGGTGGATGGTATACGGATAATAATTTCCAAACACCATTTGCCACATTTACTCCAAATGCTTCGGATACTGTAACTTATTATGCAAAATGGACATACAATTCTTCACTTACACCAGTAAATCATATTGTTACAAGTGAAGCAATGGATACTTACTTTACAAACGTAAGCGCATGGGTTACAACTGATGCAACTGATCCAAGTAATGATGATGCTGATACAGAAGGTGCTTCTGATAGTCATAATATTGGCCATGATCTCTTCAATACTAGTATAAGTAGTGTCTTTACGGAAAACAGTTGCTCAGAATGTAACGGTCCTAATAATTGTGGTACACCTGGGGCTGGTACATATTGTGATCAGCCAAAAGGGTATGACACAGGATTCACTGGTAATATTGATGTTTACTCTTATGATAATTCACAAAAGGGTAGTACACCACTTACATATGTAACTGTAAATAATGGTGTTATATATAATATGATACCTGGTAAAACATATTATTGGGAATTACAAAGTGATAGTAGTGTATATGGTGTTGTATCAGTAACTAAAAATGGTACACACTATCGAAGAACTTTAAAAACAAGTATTAGAAATCTTCGTGATTTAGGTGGAATGAGTGTTGATGTGAATGGTGATGGCAATTCTGATGGAACGCTTAAATATGGAAGACTTTATCGTGGAGCAGCTATAGGTACTGATGTGGCTGGCGTTAATGAATTAAAGAAATTAGGTATTACAAGGGAGATTGATTTAAGATATACTGGTGATAATAATTCTAATCATGCTAAATTTGAAACAGCTAATTATGATATTCCTACATCAGATAGTAGTTATACACGTTTCTATAATACATCTAGTTATACAACTGATGGATATAAGGATGTTAAAATAACTAATTATCTTATTAATCCGTATGCAACTCCTTATATATCAACACCACATGAAAACGATTTTAAAGATTTAAAAGATGCAATGAAAGCAGTTATGCGACGCATTGTTGCTGGTGATAATGTATACTTCCATTGCACAATAGGTACAGATAGAACTGGTACAATCGCTTACTTTTTAGAAGGACTTTTAGGTGTTAGTGAAGAAGATCGTTTGTGTGATTATGAAATGACTTATTTCTATGGATTAACAAATCGTACACGTTTCCATTACTGGTTAGACGGTTCAAGTATTAATCCAAGATTCTATTCAATGTATCGATCATATCCAAGTAATACAGATATTTATAATTTTTATAAGTCATTCCCAGAGAGTGATGATGATACACTTTTATCATCATTTAGAAGTGCTATGATTGAATAAAGAACTGTAAAAAACAGTTCTTTTTTTGCATATTAAAACCCTGTTTCATATTTAGAAACAAGGTTATTAATTTTTAATAAATTTATTTTCCTTACCTGTATTATCTTTAATAATTAGCGTATTATTATCAAAATAGTATTGAAACGTATTAGGCTTTTCATTTCCATTAAAAAGAATAATTAATTTTTCATCATCAATTTCATAGGTACAATCTAGTCTTGCAACCATCATTTCATATGAGCAAGTCTTATCTTTATTAAATATATAATGGTATGTATTATCTGTTTCAATAGCTTTCCATCTACCAACAATACTCTTTTTACATCCAGTCGTTATTATTAATAACAAAGAAAGTATTATACCTAAAAATATTTTTTTCATCATGCCTCCTAAAATCATTATATATTTAAATAGCAAAAAAAACAATTGTAATTAAGAAATATTAAATATTTTACTTTTTTGTACATTCAAAAATATTGATATTTAATAATATGGTCATTTTTTATTTTTTTTGATATAATACAGCTGAAAGAAGGAATTATGGGAATATTATATATAGTTGGAACACCAATTGGAAATTTATTAGATATCACAGAAAGAGCTTTAGATACATTAAATTCTGTAGATATAATTGCCTGTGAAGATACTAGAACTTCAAGTGTATTGCTAAAACACTTTAATATCAATAAAAAGTTGGTTAGTTATCATAAATTTAATGAAAAAAATAAGAGTAATAGTTTAATTGAAAATTTGAAAAATGGTATAAATATTGCATTAATTACTGATGCAGGATGTCCTTGTATTTCGGATCCAGGTAGTATTTTAGTAAATGATGCAATTAAAAATAATATTGAAGTGGTTGCAATTCCAGGAGCAAGTGCCGTTATTACAAGTTTAATGACAAGTGGTATGGATACATCATCATTTACTTTTTATGGTTTTTTAGATAGGGAAAATAAAAAGATAGAAGTAAGTTTAGAAAAAATAAAAAATGATTCTAGTAATATTGCCGTTATTTATGAATCACCAAAAAGAATAATGAAATTATTAGAAAAAGTAATGAGTATTCTTGATAACCCATATATTTGTTTATGCAATGATTTAACAAAAAAATTTGAAAAGAAATACTATGGTAGAACAGATACAGTAATAAATGACTTAATTAATAATCCCAATAGTGAATTGGGTGAATATGTTTTACTTATTGAGAAAAATAAGATAGTTGAAACCAAAAGTGAAGAATATAGTGTTGAAGCTTTAATTATTGATGAAATGATTAAAAATAATTGCACGATGAAAGATGCTATAAAAATAGTAAGTGAAAAATATAAAATAAATAAAAATATTGTTTATGATTCCTCATTAAAATTAAAAGAGGTTTTACAAAAAAGATGACAATTTTAAAGAAAATTAAGTAAAACACTAGATTATATTAAAAAAATGTGTTATATTAAAGATGTCTAGAAGATATGAAAGTTTAGAGTTTAAAACCGACTAAAGATACATTTCGGGAGTTCGGAGCATTAATCTGTGTTGAAAACTTAGTGGAGTTCCTAAGGATCCTAATGGTTAATTATGAACACCCACCTCGTGACGACGTGCGCGGGTTTTTAATGTAATGCTTTCGATTTTCTGGATTTTTTTTATGGAGAAAATATGAATAAAACTTTAAAAATAATTATTTTAGTATTGTTAATTTTAATATTATTAATTTGTGGTTATATTGGCTTTATTAAATATCAAGAATATAAAGAAGAAGAACGTATTAGAAATGCAATTATTAAAATAGAGTTTAAAAAATTAGAGATAGAATTTAATAGTGAAATTAAAGTAAGCGATTTAATATCTAGCATTAATGGAGAATATATAACTAATCCAATAATCGATACAAGCATTGTTGGTAAAAAGGAAGTTAGTTTTAAATATCTAAATGAAGAAGGTATTAAAGTACCATACTCATTTTATGTTGATATTATTGATAATGTACCCCCAGTTGTGTCATTAGGCAATTCTTATACTATTACCAAAGGTTCTAAAAACTTTAAAAGTAAAATTTTTTGTGCCGATAATTATGATGATAATCCTAAATGTGAAATAATTGGTGAATATGATGTTAATACAACTGGTAATTATGATTTAGTATTTGAAGCTAAAGATTTCAGTGGAAATATTACTAAAAAGAATTTTGTATTAAAGGTTGTAAATCAATCATCAAGTACAAAGAAAAGTAGTAGTAAATCATCAAGTATTCCATTTAAGTCACTTTATAATGAATATAAAAAGGATAACACTAAAATTGGTATAGATGTTTCTCGTTGGCAAGGCAAAATAGATTATGAAAAAGTGAAAAGTGAAGGTGTTGAATTTGTCTTTATAAAATTAGGAGGTCAATTTGGAATTGGTAAGGAATACTATTTAGATCCTAAGTTTAAAGAAAATTATGAAGGTTTTAAAAATGTTGGTATTCCTATTGGCTTATATTTCTATTCATATATGAATAGTCCACAATCTGCAAGAAATGATGCATTATGGGTAATTAGTCAAATTAAGGATTATAATATTGAACTTCCTATAGCATTGGATTGGGAAAGTTGGTCTAATTATAATGATTTTCATATGAGTTTTAATACTCTAACTAATTCTGCAAATATGTTTATGAAAACTATTAAGGAACATGGATATGATACAATGCTTTATTCAAGTAAAAATTATCTAGTTAATTATTGGCTTAGAAAAGATTATCCTGTTTGGTTAGCACATTACACAAATAAAACTGATTATGATGGTGATTATATGTGTTGGCAACGCACAAGTCAAGCAAAAATATCAGGTATTACAGAAAATACAGTTGATTTTGATATTTGTTATATAGAAGAGTAATCTTCTTTTTTGTTTACATTGTTTTTGTAAATAAAAAATAAAAATAATGTTACGTTATGTCAAATCGATTTGTAAAAGAAATAAATAATAGTAAACTTTTTGTGGGTGATGAAATGGATGAGGAACTGAGAAAAATAATTCTTGATAATCAAAATTTAATTTATAGTATTATTCACAGATTTAAAGGTAATAATTATGAAGACTTATTTCAAGCTGGATGCCTTGGTATAATTAATGCATATAAGCGTTTTAATAATAATTTGAATATCAAATTCACAACTTATGCATATCCATATATTGTTGGTGAAATATATAGATGTTTAATTGATAATAGAAATATTCATATGAGTCCAGTGAATATTAAATTATTAAAGTCAATGAACAAAGCAGAAGAATATTTAACTAATTATTTAGGAAGAAGTCCTAGTGATTCTGAAATCGCAGATTTTTTGGAAATTGATTTATATAAATTATTTGAATTAAAAAATATGGTAAGAATTGATAGTCTTGATTACGAATATAATAATAATGATTTATATGATTTTACATTCCAAGAAAGTGTTGCTAAAGAAGATTTAATAGATTTACGAAATGCATTATCTTCTTTAAATCCAATTGAAAAAAAACTTATTAAAGATCGCTATTTTAACGACATTACCCAAGCTAATCTAGCTAAAATGTATAATACTAATCAAGTTAAAATATCAAGAGAAGAAAAGAAAGTTTTATGTAAACTTAAGGCTAAAATGTATTAGCCTTTTTTCTTTGCTTTCATAAAATACACTGATTATGAAAATAGAATGTGTTAATGAGAAAATAATTATTTATTTATATGCAATTGATTTGTTTATTGATAATATTGATAATTTAAATACACAGATAAAAG
>OCVV011356845.1_pt1 | contig 11075 bp, 8 predicted proteins | sample 1539721 | NCBI WGS metagenome assembly OCVV01 (sample SAMN02144230, study PRJEB22623) | gut metagenome | biome: sheep rumen | host: Ovis aries | place: New Zealand | reverse complement strand
GGGCAGGATGTGACCAAGGGAAAGGTGAACGCGTCGGAATACCGGGCAAAGGTCGGCATGGTATTCCAGAGCTTCAACCTGTTCAACAACATGACGGTGCTGAAAAACTGCATGATCGGACAGGAGAAGGTCAGCCACATTAAAAAGGAGGAAGCCAGGGACCGGGCGCTGTATTACCTGAACAAGGTAGGGATGGCCCCCTACATCAACGCGCGGCCGGCACAGATTTCCGGCGGGCAGAAGCAGCGGGTGGCCATTGCCCGGGCGCTGGCCATGGAACCGGAAATCCTGCTGTTTGACGAACCGACATCGGCCCTGGACCCGGAAATGGTGGGAGAGGTGCTGGATGTTATGAAATCCCTGGCCAGCGACAAGATGACCATGCTGGTGGTTACCCACGAAATGGCTTTTGCGCGGGACGTGAGCACCCACGTGGTGTACATGGCGGACGGCGTGATCGAAGAGGAGGGGCTTCCGGAGAAAATCTTCACCAATCCGGAGAGCCTGAGCACCAGGAGCTTCCTGAAGCGCATACTGAACGAATAAACCGAAACAGACGGCCGGCCGGAAGGCGGGCCGCCTTTTTGCGCCCGGGGGCGCCCGGGACGGAACGAAAGGCGCTTTTCATTCCGAAATTCATTGCGAAGGAGATGTATTTCAAGTATAATACATACGGTTTTTTGTGATGCGAAGCCCCGGAAGCCGAAGACGGGAACATGGGGTACAACAGGATACCTACCAAGGAAAAACGGAGGATGAAAGAGATGGAATGGAAAAACCTGGATACACTGAAGACATATCAGGATATGAAGCAGGAAGGATGCCGTACAGACCTTACGAAGGAACTGGCGGGGGAAAAAGGCGCCCGGCGCGTCGCAGCGTACCAGGTTCCCATGGCTGAGGGCATGATTTATTCCTACGCCGCAAAGCAGGTGGACGACAAGGTGCTGGAGCAGCTGTGCGCCCTGGCGGAGGAAAGCGCCCTGGCGGATAAATTTGCGGAGCTGTACAACGGCGCCGTGATCAATACCGGGGAGAAGCGGCTGGTGCTTCACCAGCTGACCCGGGGACAGCTGGGAAAGGACGTGGTGGCCGACGGAGTCAACAAACGCGCGTTTTACCTTGAACAGCAGAAACGGATCGCCGAATTCGCGGAGAAAATCCACAAGGGTGAAATCACCAACGAAAAAGGCGAAAAATTCACCACGGTTGTGCAGATCGGCATCGGCGGCAGCGACCTGGGCCCCCGGGCGATGTACCTGGCGCTGGAAAACTGGGCAAAGAAGAACGGCTGCTTCCGGATGGAAGCGCGGTTCATCAGCAACGTGGACCCGGACGACGCCTCGGGCATCCTGAACATCACGGATCCGGAGAAATCGCTGTTCGTGCTGGTTTCCAAGAGCGGAACCACGCTGGAAACCCTTACAAACGAGGCGTTTGTGAAGAACGCGCTTGAAAAGAAGGGCCTGGACGCCTCAAAGCATATGATCGCGGTTACCAGCGAGACTTCCCCCCTGGCAAAGAGCAGCGATTACCTGGCAGCGTTCTTTATGGACGATTATATCGGAGGACGCTATTCCTCCACTTCCGCTGTCGGCGGAGCGGTGCTGTCCCTTGCCTTCGGGCCGGAGATTTTCGGCCGGTTCCTGCAGGGCGCGGCAGAGGAGGACAAGCTTGCCGCAGAACGGGATCCCATGAAAAACCCGGCCATGCTGGACGCGCTGATCGGCGTGTATGAGCGGAACATCCTGGGATACCCGGCAACGGCGGTGCTGCCGTACAGCCAGGCCCTGAGCCGTTTCCCGGCGCACCTGCAGCAGGTGGACATGGAATCCAACGGAAAGAGCGTCAACCGCTTCGGAGAGCCCGTTGACTACCCGACGGGGCCGGTGATTTTCGGCGAACCCGGAACCAACGGACAGCACTCCTTCTACCAGCTGCTGCACCAGGGAACGGACATCGTGCCGCTGCAGTTTATCGGATTCCGGAAGAGCCAGATTGAGAATGACGTCCAGATCCAGGGCAGCTCCAGCCAGCAGAAGCTCTGCGCGAACGTGGCGGCCCAGATCATGGCCTTTGCCTGCGGCAAGGAAGACGAAAACAGGAACAAGTATTTCGCTGGAAACAGGCCCAGCAGCATCATCATCGGGGACCAGCTGACCCCGGAAGCCCTGGGCGCGCTGCTGTCCCATTTTGAGAACAAGGTGATGTTCCAGGGATTCCTGTGGAACCTGAACAGCTTCGACCAGGAGGGCGTACAGCTCGGAAAGGTGCTGGCGAAGCGGGTGCTGGCCCATGAAACAGACGGCGCCCTGAAAGCCTTCAGCGACCTTCTGGACATCTGATCCCCTGACATAAAAAAGCCTTCCGGAGTGCAACAACCCGGAAGGCTCTTTTCATTTGCCAAAAATCAGGCATGGATGATCCGGAAGGCGGCGGCGCGGCCGAGGCGGTTCATGACGGCAAGGCCCATTTCCTCCGGAGGGAGAACTTCACTGAAGACAACCTCCATGCCTTCCCGGTCCAGGCCGCGCAGGGAGGAGAACAGCCGGTGGGCGACCTCTTCCGGATGGGCGGAGGAACCGATGTCATGGGGGGAGCAGGATTGAAGCTGCTCCACATGCTCGGAAAAGCAAAGGACGCAGGTCTTACGGCCCTGGGCGGTTTCCTGCCGGTACAGCTCCTGCAGGCGGGCAAGGACGGCGGACTCCTCTCCGTCCACCAGGGTTACGGACGCCCTGGGGGCGTAATGCTTATAGCGCATGCCGGGAGACAGCGCCTTTTCATCCGGCTTCAGGGGGCGGAGAATGCTTCCGGCAAGGGAGACTTCCTGCCCCAGGACGCTTTCCAGCATCTTTCGGGTTACTCCGCCGGGACGGAGAATCACGGGGGCTCCGTGGCCCAGATCCAGGACGGTGGATTCAACCCCCACATCACAGGGCCCGCCGTCGAGGATCAGCGGAATCTTTCCGTTCATATCCTCCAGCACATCCTCGGCACGGGTAGGGCTCGGGCGGCCGGAGGAATTGGCGGAAGGAGCCGCGACGGGCAGACCGCATTCGCGAAGCAGGGACGCCGCTACCGGGTGGGAGGGCATCCGGACCGCTACGGTGGGAAGGCCGGCGGTGACAGCATCGGGGATTGAAGGAAGCTTATTGAACAGGATCGTAAGCGGACCCGGCCAGAAAGCGTCCATCAGCGGAACGGCCTGATCCGGAACGGTGCAGATATCCCGCAGCTGAGAGCGGGAATGAATATGGACGATCAACGGATTATCGGCGGGGCGGCCTTTCGCCCGGAAAATGGACAGGACCGCCTGCTCATTGGTGGCGTCTGCGCCGAGCCCGTAAACCGTTTCCGTCGGAAAGGCCACCAGGCGGCCGCTGCGGAGCAGGGAAGAGGCCAGGGAGAGGGAATTCCCGTCAGCGGGAAGAAGCTGCGTTTCCATGGTTAAAAACCCTTTCGAAATCAAAGCGTATTTGTGACTGCGGTTTTTTCCGCAAGACGCAGGGCGTCTATAAAAGGAGCCAGATCACCGTTCATGACATTGGCCACCCGGTTGACCGTAAGGCCGATACGGTGATCCACCACATAATCATGGTTAAAATAATAGGTTCTGATTTTATCGCTGCGATCGCCCCAGCCGATCTGCATCCGCCGGTCCCGGACCCGGGATTCGGCCTCGGCGCGCTGCTTCTGATCCAGCAGCCTGGATCGCAGGACTTTCAGCGCCTTGGCCTTGTTTTCCAGCTGGCTGCGCTCATCCTGGCAGGTTACAACGGTGCCGGAAGGCAGGTGGGTGATACGGACGGCGCTGTCCGTTGTATTGACGCCCTGGCCGCCGTGGCCGGAGGCGTGGAAAACATCGATCCGGAGATCAGAGGGGTTGATTTCCAGCTCCACTTCTTCCGCCTCCGGGAAAACGGCGACGGTGGCGGTGGAGGTATGGATGCGGCCGCTGCTCTCCGTGACAGGGACACGCTTCACGCAGTGGACACCGCTTTCGAACTTCATCCGGGCGAAGGCATCCTGTCCGGAAATCATCAGGAGGGCCTCATTGACCCCGCCGAGATCGGAATCACTCAGGGAAAGGATTTCGAAGGACAGTGAGTTCCTGTCCGCGTATTTCTGGTACATACGGAGCAGGTCCGCGGAAAACAGCGCGGCTTCCGCACCGCCGACCCCGGCCCGGATTTCCAGGATCACATTCCGGGAATCCATCGGATCCGGGGGAACCAGCAGTAGCTTCAGTTCCTCGGTGAGCTTTTCCTGCAGGGGAGAGAGCTCCACCAGCTCGGAGGCCGCCTCCGCGGAGAAATCCGGATCGGAAAGCAATTCCCGGGCTTCCCGGATCTGGCGGGAAACAGACAGGTATTCATGATATTTTTCAAAAAGAGGCTGCAGACCGGACCGCTCCTTCAGAAGGGACTGGTATTTCTCATAATCCTGGATAATTTCGGGCTGGGAAAGGGCTTCATCCAGCTCCCGGCAGCGATCCAGCAGCGCATCCAGCTTGTTAAACATAATTCCTCCCGGGAGAAAAGACGGCAAGGATCATCCGATCCACGCCGCTGAGATCTTTGCGGACGACAATATCCGAGGCGCCTGCCTTGCGGAGCAGGGCCGAGACGGCGGCGGATTCCCCGAAACCGAGCTCCATCAGCAGCTTTCCCCCGGCTTTCAGGACACGGGGCGCATCCGAAGCAATCCGCCGGTAGCAGTCCAGGCCGTCGGTGCCGCCGCTGAGGGCGAGGACCGGTTCCCGCAGGACCTCCGGCTGGAGGGAAGGGCACTCGCCGGCGGGAATATACGGCGGATTGGAAACAACCAGATCGAAGGAATCCTTCGGAAACTCCGACATCAGATCACTTTGGGAAAAGGATACCCGGACATCCAGCGAGGCCGCATTGCCCCGGGCAACGGCGAGGGCATCTTCGGAGATATCGGAAAGGGTTACGGAACAACCAGGCCGCTCCGCGGCAATCGTCAGCCCGATGCAGCCGCTTCCGGCGCACAGGTCCAGCACACGGAGGTTTGCCCCGGACGGAAGCAGGTCCAGCGCCCAGCGGCACAGCTCTTCCGTTTCGGGACGGGGAATCAGCACACGTTTGTCCACCCTGAAGGAACGGCCGCAAAAAGGGGCCTCTCCAAGAATATACTGAAGAGGCTCACGGGTGAGGCGGCGACCGGCGAGCGCGGCGAAGGATTCCAGGGTATCCGGATCCAGGACCGTATCCGTGTCCAGCCGAAGGGACAGGGGAGGCCGGCGGCAGAGGAAGGAAAGAATCAGCGCGCTGTCTGTTTCCGGATCCGGGATTCCGGCCTGCCGGAAACGGGCTGCCGTTTGCCGGAGGAGTGCACAGGGGGTCATGCTTCGGGAAGGGCAGGCCCCTCTTCGGGAAGGGCCGCCGTACGGACGTACCCGGGCTCCGATTCCTCATAGGATTTAAAGATGCCCCAGCCTTCCGGGGTCTTTGGCGTTCCCTCCGGGAAGCCGTTCAGGACCACATTGACGGAAACAATCGCGCATTCGAGCATGGAGGCATCGGGCTCACGGGTGGTGAGGCGCTGCAGCTGCATGCCGGGAATGCGAAGGATGCGGGCGATCCGGGAATCGGAATGCGCCAGCCCCATGAGGACTTCATAGCTTACGCCGGCCACAACGGGCAGCATTGCCAGATGGAAGAGGAAACGCAGGAAGAAATTGCTGATGGGAACCAGCAGGTTCAGCACGAGGAACAGCAGGATGCTGATGGAAAAAACGATCAGCAGGAAAGCGGTTCCGCACCGGGGGTGCAGGCGGGAAAAGGTCTGCGCATTTTCCGGGGTAAGGGGAAGGCCGGATTCCTGGCAATGGACGGATTTGTGCTCGGCGCCGTGATACTGGAAGGTGCGGCGGATATCGGGAACAAAGCTGACGAGGAACATATAGCCCATCAGGAGCGCAATCTTCAGGAGGCCGCCCAGGAGGGTGTAGCCCACAGGGCCCATACCGGAGCTTTTCAGCACGGATTCAAGACCGGCGGGAAGGGCCATAAAGAGGCCCAGGGAAAGGGCAACCGCCAGGACAATGGCAACGCCCATCGCGATTTTATCCACGCCCTTGCCCAGCTTCTTCGCAAGCCATTTTTCGAACTTGGTGGGCTCCTCATCCAGGATGCCGAGCATTGCCGTGGCATCGCTGAGGGTGTTCATCCCGTAATACAGCATGGTGCACATATTGACGATGCCGCGCAGGAAGGGCTTTCCCATCCAGGGATGCTTTTCCTTCATAGGGACAAAGGGGGTCAGCTTGGTGACCATCGTTCCGTCCGGCCGGCGGACGGTTACGGCGGTGGCGTTCGGGGAGCGCATCATAACGCCTTCCAGGACAGCCTGGCCGCCGACATCAAATTTTCTTTTTCCCCCGATGGGGCAGGATTTATCAGACATAATCAACCTCCGGAATTAAACACTTTTAACAGAGGCAATTGTACATCAAAGGGCGGGAAGATGTCAAAAACAAACGGCCGGAGGAAAAATGGCCCAATACACATGGGAAAGACGAAAAAAATGTTGCAAAAGTACCGGCGTTATGTTATTATCTTTTTTGCGGTTATACGCCATTGCATACGCGAAAGAGGTGAAACAGCAATGAAGGAAAATATCCATCCCCAGTACGGCAAGTGCATTGTTCGCTGCGTGTGCGGTGAAACATTTGAAACCGGTTCTACCAAGAAAGAGATGAAGGTTGATATCTGCTCCAAGTGCCATCCTTTCTACACCGGTAAGCAAAAGCTGGTTGACACTGGCGGACGTGTTGATCGCTTCAAGAAGCGCTTCAATATGGAATAAAAGACGAAGGGCGTACGTTGGTACGGCCTTCTCTTTTTTTGTATTTTCTGCATTTTTTTTACAGATCCTCCGGCGGCGCCTTGCGGCGTAAGCGGAGGGGAAGTATAATAAAAAAGAGATTGCATACAAGGGAGGAATGCGGATGAGCAAAAAGATTGCTGCACTGTTTCTTGCTGCGGTCCTTCTGGTCATCACGGCTCCGGCAGGGGCGGACAGGCTTCCTGAGGAAAGGCCTGACGGCTACATCGGAGCGATGCGCGTAGTCTGGTGCAAGGAATGGGTCTCCCTCCGCGAGGCCCCGAAAAAGACATCGGACCGGCTGGCGCAGATTCCCCTTGGGGATATTGTGTACTCCTGCGTGCCTACGAAGGATCCGCGCTTCTACAAGTGCGAATACCAGGGGCAGGAAGGATACGTCCTATCCGGGTACCTTATTCCCGCGCCGGAATGCGAGCCTCCGCTGTCCTCGGCCGTCAAGAAAAAGATGACCATGGAGGAACTGAAGGGCAACGGGGAAATCGTGCTGGACTGGAAGGATTACAATATGTCCGTTGTGGCAGCACGGGATCATGTGCAGGAAAACAAAAGGAAATGGGAAGTGCTGCGGATCGGCTGCTTTATTGACGGAACCCCCGTATGGGGCCATGAGGAAAAAGTTGAGGAAGGGCAGCTGGAAAGACTGAAAGTATTCATCGGCGGCGTGCAGGACGACTGGAAGGTGATGCTGTACGACGGGGGATACGGACTATCCATGCTGGACCTGCTGAGCGGAAAGGAAAAATGGACGCTGTCCGTTGCCAATTGCCCGCTGGGAGATGCCGCGGCGGTTGCCGTGGACAAAAACGGCACCATGTATATCGCCGGGTCGGACGGACCGGATCCTGTGGCAATTACCCTCGGAGGCCGGGTGCTCTGGAAATCGGACATCAGTGATCCGAATGTTTTCGGGCCTTTCGAAATTGCCCTGGAGGACAGCAAAGTGCTCGTCAAGTACCGGTGCGGCCTGACGGACGAATACCGGATGGTGACGCTGGACAGCAACGGGGGGCTGGTTTCCATCGGGAACCAGAAGGCTGAGACGGCCCCGACAGAAGATGAGTAAAAAAGAAGGATGCGGCAGCAGGCCGCATCCTTTTCTGATTCGAATGCTTATCTGTTCATCAGGGCGAACCAGTCTTTCATCTTCAGCAGGAGATCCTCGTTGGTCTCCGCTTTTTCCATCATGGAAAGAAGCTGGGGAATGGCGACGGAGGAAGAGGTGGATCCGAGAAGGGTCCGGATCAGGGACAGGCCTTCCTTCTGCCGGTCATTCAGGAGGATATCGGCGTTTTTGGTAAAGCTGTGCTGCAGATTAAGCGCGGGGGTGATGCCGGCGCGGGCAACCGCGAGATCCAGGGTCAGCTCCATATTGGCTGTTCCCTTGAATTCCTCCACAACGGAATCATCCACCTTGGAGCCGGTTGCGATATCCATAGCCGCGATTACGGTAAGGCTTCCGCCCTCCTTGCAGGAGCGGGCGGCACCGAACATCCGTTTGGCGCGGAAAAGACTTGCGGGATTCACCATGCCGGGAAGACTGCGGCCCTGCTGCACGGCAGCGGTGGTATAGATCTTTGCCAGGCGGGTAAGGCTGTCCACCAGGAGGATGACGTCCTTTTTCTGCTCCACAAGGCGCATGGCGCGCTCCAGGACGATCTCCGCAAGGCGCAGGTGCGCCTCCGGTGCCTGGTCGAAACTGGAGGCGAGAACCGGACAGGGGATGGATTCACGCATCAGGGTGGCATCCTCGGGATTTACATCGATGAGCAGCATCAGCACTTCCGCATCCGGGTAATTGCTGCTGATGACGCGGGCAAAATTGCGCATCAGCTGCGTTTTGCCGGTATCGGGAGGACAGAGGACGAGCCCGCGCTGGCCGAAGCCGATGGGGGCGATCAGGTCAATCAGGCGCATATCCGGCATGGAAGAATCCCCGGGGATCTCCAGGGAGATCCGGCGATCGGGATAAACCGGAGTCAGTTCATCGAAGGCAGGCCGGTTAAAGGCCTCTTCCTCCGGGACGCCGTTTACGGAAGAGATGTAGAGGAGGGCGGAATACTTGTCGCCCTCGCGCTGGGGACGGATTTTTCCTTCGATGAAGTCACCGGTGCGAAGTCCGAAACGACGGATCTGCGCCATGGAGACATAGATATCCTTCGTGGAGGGGAGGAAAGACGGCGCACGCAGGAAGCCGTATCCGTCGGGATGAAGCTCCAGAATGCCGCTGCCTTCTTCGTAATTGCCGGAAGCAAGCAGCTCCTCCAGCGTCGGGGCTGAAGCGGCAGCATCCTGGGAAGCCGCGGGAGCAAAAGGCTCGGGACTGCGGCCCTGGGCATTGTACGCAGGGGTGTAATTCGCGGTGATCCTGTGGGTGTAGGAAGGGACAGAATCGCCGAAACGATGCTCCGGCAGCGGATTTACCACAGGAGGACGGGGCGTTTCCCGGTGGGGGGCCGCAGGCTCCTCAGCGGCAGGCTGCTGGGCAGCCGCCGGACCGAAACGGGGCGTGAAGCCGCCGGGACGGGCAGCCGGAACCCGCTGCTGCGGGGGAAGCTGATGCCCGGAGGGCGTGGTATTCTGCCAGGCCGGGCGGGCAGGGCTGCCGGACGCCTGATAAGCGGGACGCGCGTTGAAACGGGGAGCATCCGCATTATGCCAGGCGGCCTGGAAACGGGGCTCGGCCTCGGCGGACGCGTCGGAGGAAGATTTTTCCCCGGCGTCCGGGACATTTTCCAGAATTTTACGAACGATTCCGGCTTTATCGATTCCGGAACCGAGAGAGATATTCTGCTCCTTTGCAAGCTTGCGAAGCTGCATGACGGTCATTGCTGACAGTTCCTTTTCCGTCATGAATACAGTACCTCCTTAAGGGTTATTCTTCAAAAAAACGACATCCCGGACAACCGCCTGCTCCACCTCATGGCGGAGATGCATGAAACGGTCCTCCTCGCAGGGGGAAAGGCCGGCATCACGCGCGGCATCGAAAACCTGCCGGGCAGGAAGGGTAAGCGTGTTGAAACTGAGGGCCATGACGCCTCCGGGCAGCAAGGCCTTCTTCCAGCGGGGAAGGGCGCGCCGGAGCAGGCTTACAAAGGACTCGGGCTTGCTGCCGAAGGAAGGCGCGTGCTGGATCCCGTAGGGAAGATCCGCAACCAGCAGATGGGCCGGGTGATGACGGCAGAGGGCGAACGCGTCCGCCGTATCGCCGGAGGCAAGGCGCAGGAAGCGGGTATCCTTTTGCTGAAAATGCTCCTTTGAATCGGAAAAAACGAACTCGGTAACCGGAAGAGCGGATTTACCGGCGGTTTCCGAAAGGGTGCGGACGGTGTGCTTCAGGAGATGGACCTTCAGGTATCTTGAGAAGAAATCCGAAGCCTCCCGGACCGCTTTACGGTCCTGATCCAGGCCGACCGCGTTCATTCCGGCCTGCAGGGCGCAGAAACAGACGGTTCCCTTTCCGCAGAGAGGATCCAGCACCGTAAGGGGATGATCCTCCGGGGGAAAGGACGTCAGGGAAAGCGCCATGTTGATCATCAGCCGGATGAAAGGAGCGGAGGTTTTTCCTTTATACTTCAGGATTTCGGGAAGATCCTCCTCCAGGTAGTTCCGGCAGACAACGGGGAGGGGCAGGAGCGCATCCCCGTTTTTTTCAGCCATAAAGGCGACGGAAGAGTGACCGGAAAGGAAGCTGACCTCAGCCCCGGAAAGGGGACGGCATTCGAAGGAAAGAAAATCCGCGCCGCCCATGGATTCCTGAACAATTTCACAATCGATGGAAAGGGAATGAAGCATGGAAAGCAGCTCATAACGGGAAAGGCGATTCACGGAATCGCGATAGCGAATATTCGCATGCTTATCCAACCCGAACGTATAAACCATTGCTTCCTCTTTTCATCAGATCATGATATGGAACGATTATAACAAATGAAATCCTTGATTTCAATAGTTTTTAAGAAACTCCGGGCAAAAAGAAAACCCTTCCCGGCAGGGAAGGGAGCTGGAAAACAAGTTACCACTTGCGCTTACGGGCGGCTTCAGCCTTTTTCTTGCGCTTGACGCTGGGCTTCTCATAATGCTCGCGCTTACGAACTTCCTGAAGGACGCCGCTGCGGGCGCACTGCCGCTTAAACCGTTTGAGCGCACTTTCCAGGGACTCATTTTCGCGGATACGAACCTCGGACACTTTTATCCCTCCCCTCGCT
>OCVV010592734.1_pt1 | contig 11076 bp, 2 predicted proteins | sample 1539721 | NCBI WGS metagenome assembly OCVV01 (sample SAMN02144230, study PRJEB22623) | gut metagenome | biome: sheep rumen | host: Ovis aries | place: New Zealand | reverse complement strand
ATTAACTAAAGAATACACACTTTTAGAAAAGCAAAATATTAGTTCTCAAAAAAAGTTAAATAATTTACAAAAGAAATTTGAAGATTTGCAATCTAATCGTTCAACAAGATTACAATTGGTACAAGAGCAAACAGAATATCGTACTAAATTAATTGAAAAAGCAAATAAAAATAAATTATTTGGTGCTTTTTATAACGCTGATGAAAAAACTGGTCAAATTTCTTTAGTAAATGATGATTCTTTCTTGAATTATATTACTTCGCAAGGTAAATCTGGTGAATTAGCTGATAATTTAAAGAGTAATAAAGTAATTAAAGCAGGAACTAAAATTAAATACTCTAAAGATATGTTAGAGCAAGATTTTCAAAATAATTTTGATAAAAAAATTAGTAAAGCAGAATATAAAAAGTTAAGTAAAACAGACAAAAAATTGTATAAAAAAGGTAAAAACGGCCAGTATTCTTTAGTTAAGGGCGCAAAAGGTAAATATGTAAAAGCGCATCAAAATACTCCTATTAAATTACACAACGAAATAAAAACAGGAATGGATTTTATTGATGAGTTACAACTTCAAGATGAAGGTGGGAATTTAGTTCATACTGCAAAAGAACAACTTGCGTTAATTAAAGCAATGGGAGTTTATTCTAAAGATTTAGAAAAGGGCGTAGATAAAACTCAAGAAGGTTGGGAAGCTCAAATTGTTGAAAATTGGTTTGCTAAAATAGAAAATGATAAAACAGAAATTGAAGCTTTAAATGATTCTATTAACGAACAAACAGAAGCAGCTTTAGATGACGCTATTGCAATGCAAGAAATTAATGAACAAATTAGAGAACTTGCAAAACCAATTCCTGGGGTAACAGAAGGATTAGAAGATTGGTATAATGAATTAAAACGGATTGAAGCTGTTCAAGAAAAAATTAATCTTTTATCTAAACAAAATAATATTTTCCAAAATGATCTTATCGCTAATGGTAAGGCTATTTATGAGAATTATAAAGCACAAAGAGAAGAATTAAAAAATCAACAAAGTTTAAATGAAGATTTATTTAAAAAACGTGTACAAGAAAGAAAAGATTTAGTTAAAAAATATCAAGGTTTACCAATTAATTATGATGCCACAACTGGAACTGCGACCTTTAGTGAAGAGAAAATAAATAAAACAATTAGTACTTCTTATACCGATACTAAAAAAGTTAAAAAATCAGATGGTAATTATTATGAAGTTGATGAAAAAGGTCGTTATGTTGATAAAGAAGGTATTTTAAGAGATAAAAATGGAGAAGAATTAAATCCAGAAGAAGAAACTTTTGGTCAAGTTCAAACTAGAACTATTGAATCTACTTATAATACTAATGGGAAAACACTTCCAGAAATTTTAACTGATATTACAAAACAAGATGCTACTGGCAAAACAGCTTATAATGTTGAACAACAATATGATATTTTAAAAGGTTTAGGATTAGAAAAATATTTACAATACGATGAAAGTGGTAATAAAATTTATGAAGATTTTGGTGAATTAACTAAAGAACAAATGGAAGAGGCTGTTAAAGCTGGTATTTCTCGTATTCAGGGTGCGGCTGATGAAATTAATGAAGTTACTTCAGATATAAATAAATTAACAGAAGATGGATTAGATATCCAAGCATCTATGTATGAACTTGACCGAATGATGATTGATAACGCTATTGAAGTTAAAAATCAATTAAAAGATGCAATTGTTCAAGAACATCAAGATGCAATAGATGAAAAGAACGAGTTAAAAGATGCTATTCAAAGTTCTGCTGATAAAACAGTATCTGGTTTGCGCGATAGTTTAGAAAAAGAAAGACAAGTTTATGATAATCAAAAGAGTGAAGAAGAACTTTCATCATTACAACGGCAGTTAGCTATTGCTAGACGTTCTGGCGGCTCAACAGCTACTATTAGAGATTTATCTCAAAAAGTTGAAGATAAACAAAGAGATATGTATTTTACTGGTAGAGAACAGCAGATTGATACTTTAGAAGAAGCAGCAAATAAACAAGTTGAAGCTTTAGAAGAGCAAACTAATATAATGCAAACTGCTTTAGATTACCAAGTAAAATATGGTTTGATTTGGGAAGAAGTTAATAATAAATTAAATACTGATTCTGCCACGGTTATAACAGATTATATTACTCAACATATGCCAGAATTTTTAAGTGCGAACAGTGAAGAACAAGCTAAATTATATACAGAAAAACTTGAAAGTGTACAATTACATTTAGCCAATATTAATGATGAAAATAGTCCATTCCTTAAAATGAATCAAGTTGAAGAAGATCAGTTAACAAAATTAACTGAAATGGTTGCTGAAATGGAAGCTATACAAGCAAAAATTCCTACAACATCGTCTAAAGATACAACTCCTGAGGGAAATAAAGATAATGGGAAAGCAACAGGTAGTGAATCTCAAGGTGGACAAAGTGGCGGTTCAGATGGCAAAAAAGATAAAAATTTACAAACTGGCGGGGGCTCTGCTGCACCTCCTCCAAAAACTTTAAGTCAAAAAGAAGAAGCAGAATTACGTCATAAATTTGATACCCAAGCTGCGCAAAAAGCTTTAATTTTAGAAAAGCAAGGTATTCAAGGTGCTCGCGAACGTGCGAGTGGAGCGGCAAAAGCAGCTTTAGATGCTTATGAAAAAACTTCCGGTAATGAAGGAGAAAAGCAAACTGTGGCAACTCGTGCTATGGATAATTTTCTTAGAGGAATTAACAACGGTGGTTCTGCAGAGCAACCTTCTAATCAACCTGAAAAGCAAACCATTGATTCAGTTCCAGTTAAAGTTAAGAAACAAATTTCTTATTTCTCAAGTTCTACAGCAAATTCTAAAACGAAAAAAGCGGGTTATTTTAAAAAGGGTGATACTTTTAATGCAATAGGATTAAGCTCTTCTCCAACATATACAACTTCTGGTGGCAAAAAACGTTATATGTTAAAAGTTGAAAAGAACAATAAAATTATTTATGTGCCAAGACTTCCGAGTTATTTAACTTATAATAATACAAATAAATTAAAAAAATTCGCCCAAGGTGGCAAAATTGACTTCACTGGTCCAGCTTGGGTTGATGGTTCCAAATCTAAACCAGAACAAATCTTTAATTTTGATCAAATGCAACAATTAAGAGAAATGTTCTTAAATAATTTGGCCGCGACTCAAATGGGTATTTCTGGTTTATCTTCTATCGCAGATAGCTTACCAAATACAAACGCTTATAACAATATTAGCAACGAAGATAATGGAGTTAATATTGGACAATTAGATTTCCATATGGAAGTTCAAGAAATTTCTAATGATTATGATGCTCGTCGTGCTGGTTACGAAGCTATGGAAGAAATGGTTCGCATTGCTCGTAAGGCTGGTAATCGTTCAATATCAAGGAGGTAATGGAGAATGGCTAATTTAATAGGCAATGAAACTTGGAGTAACAATAAAGCTACTTCACAGGTATATCAAGCAACTCATGATGGGGCAGGCAATAGCCTGCCCTATATGAGCAAATCTTTTATTAGTTTTACTTTTGGAGGTAAAGCTATTGAAGATTTTGGTTTAATTGTAGTTAATAGTAGTGATAGAATGGAAAGACCTGCATATGCGTCTTTTTCTGATTTAACTTCTACTTATGATACTTTAGATGGTCAATTATATTGGGGTAGTAAATTTGAACCAAATCAATTGGAATTGGTTTTAGCTACTGATGAGATGACAGAACAGCAAGTTGATAATTTTAGAGAATGGTTTGCACCTGGAAACGAAAAAGAACTGATTTTATCAGAGCACCCAAATCGGGCTATTTTCGCGCGCGTAGCATCCGCGCCAGTATTATCTTTTATTCCTTTTGAAAAACAAACTACTTTAAAGATGAATGGACAAGATTATAATACTAGCACCACATTATATCGTGGTGAAGTTTCTTTATCTTTTATTATGGATGAACCTCATTGGCATGGAATATTGAGTTATATGCCTACTTATGTAGATAAAAAAACTTTAGAGATATTAGAACCTGATTCTAATAGTATAAATAAAGTAAATTCTTTAAATAATAAAGATATGTTAAAAGTGATGTTAGAAGATGGAATACCACATCAATCAGTTTTGATTGGTAATCCAGAAAATTTAACTTCTGAAGAAAATTTCTTTTTAGGTAATAATCTTTTAGTTACGAGAAAAGCTTTAGTATCTGATGTAAGTGACCCAAATTCTACTGATACAATTCATGCAAGAGTTTCTGGGCCTGGTGGAACATTAACTCGTTTGGGTGTTACTGTTGAGGAATCTAACGGTTTAAATTTAAACGAAAATCTTTCACAGTATTTATTTTATAGCGGAACTGCGCCAAGTTATCCGATTGTTCAGTTTACTTTATATCCTTCTTTTGATAATTCTACTGAGTATTTAATACCCGGTAATGATCGTACAAGATGGACAGCGAGATATATAAAGGCTCCTAAAAATAGTTTTGTTGGGGATAGTTACTCTTATATAAAAATAGATGATAAATATTTTTATTTTACTACGCCATCTTTATTGACAAGTTTAAATAAAGCATTGTATTATTTTAAAAGAATACCAGAAGGAACTGCGACTTCAGAAGTTATTGATTATTTAATAGAGCAAATTCCAAATTATTATGCCCGTGCTTGGGCTATTGCTTGCGTTAAATCACTGGGCGTTGATGTAATTATTGTTTCTGGAGCCAATAGACATAAAGAAGTTTTATGTAATAATATGATGGCATTAATGACGAACAATAATTTTAAAATAAATGACGAGCTTGTTATTCCTAATTCTACTATTAGCAATCATGTTACAGAAACAGATTCTATTCTTATTGGCCCGCTTCTTACTCAATATAATTCTCATACAACTGAGTATGGTAATGCAATGACTTTTATTTTTAATTCAAAAACTGGAGAAGCAATAATGAAAACTAAAGTAAGAGTCGCAACAGACAATGATATTGAAAAAAGTGAACTAAAAGAAATAGTAGAAAATGTTGGTGATATGGTTTGCTCTGATTACCTTACTATAGAGAATAGAAATTTTTTAAATTCTAACGGTAAAATTGATTTAGTTAATTGTAAAAAAATTTCTAGCGATTTAGAACTATCTAATGTATTAGTTTTTTATCGTAATATGTATCTATAATGAGTAAAAGGAGGATTGAGACTTTATGGTTGGAAAGAAAAATATACGCGATTATGAGGTCTCTATTTGGACGCTTCAGGACAGTTTTATTACTGTCTTGAAGCAGTCTAATTTAGAGAATAGGGAGAAAATTCAAGAACCTAAAATGACTTTAAAAGATGATGGTGAGTATACTTTTTCTTTTAAAATTCCTATGTATTTACAAGAAGATAGTGATTTAACTAAAAAACCATATTTTAAAAGAGAGAGAATATGGAAAGAAAATCCTATTTGGTATACTGTACATAATGGAAATTTAATGGTAAATTTAAGAAAAGTTAAAGTTATTTTTAATAAAAAAAGTCCCGATGAGGAAGTTTTTGAATTTATTATTAATAAAATTACTGAACGACATGAAGGTTATTCTAAAATTTGCGAAGTAGATTGCGATGGATTAGCTTTTCACGAACTTGGTAAGCAAGGATATGAGATTGAATTATCTGGAGATAATTATCGTGCAGAAATAGAAAATCTTATAGATGAGACTGAGGAAGAAAATGAAAATGAAGATAATGAATCTTTAGAGGATTTTGATGCACCAGTTAATAATATTAATTATTGGGTAGAAAAAGTTCTTGAAAATTCTAATTGGGATTATATTATAAATATGGATTGGTCTATTTATGATGGAATTATTGTAGATAATAAAACTTATTTAAAAATGACTGATGAAGAGCGAGAAGAATTTAATAATGCTCGCGCGAGCGCAGAACCTCCTCTTCGGCGTAAAGATACTATTTATAAAGACCCATACGTTTCTTCTTGGAATATTAATAATGGTAATATAGTTGCGGAAACAGTTGTTGATGATATAAGTCAATTAGAAAAATTAAAAACTGTTGAAGGTAAAGAAAGTAATAGATATAATTTACTTCAAACTATTGCGGAAACTTTTCAAGTTTTTTGTAAATTTAAGTATGAGTATGATGACAATTATCATATAATTGGGCGCAAGGTTATTTTTTATAATAATTTTATTAATGAATCAGAAGGTGTAATTGACTTTAATTATAGTTATAATACTGACGAAATTACAAGAGAGATGGAAAGTTCTGATTTGGTTACTAAAATGTATGTTAAATCTTTAAAAGATGCTGGGACATTTAGTGGTGAAGTAAGTTTAGCTGATACTGATGCTAATCCTACTTTAGAAAACTTTTTGTTCAATTTTGATTATTTATATAAAATTGGAACTATTTCTCAAGAACAGTATGATTTAATTAAAGATTTACAAGTAACTTTAAGAGCAATTAATTTACAATATGCAGAGCAAAATAAACTATTAGAGAAGTATGAAAGACAAAAGATAGATGAAGAAGTAAAACTAGCTTCTGCGAAAGATATGATTGAACAAGCGACGCAAAGAGTTGCGGAAGCTGATGCAGAATTAGACGTTATTAAAGATGGTAGTTTGTATCCTAATTTTGGTAATAATAATCCACTTCGTTGTTATCTTATTCATTATTCAGACGATAGCACGAAAGCTTATATTAATTTACAAAAAGCTTTTAGTGGATTGCATCCAAATAGTTTAAAACTATATAAAGAAGTTAATAAAGATAACTCTGTTAAGGGAAATTATATTGATTTAAATAATATATCATTTGAAAAGAATGAGGAAACCCAATTAATTACTAAAATTATTGTAGAAAATATTACCGCTTCTACTGATGTTCTTTATGCTACATTTGATTTTGATGCGAGAACACCAAGTGAAACTATCAAACAAATGTGGGTATCTAGAGCAAAACAAGCAGAAATAGATAAAGAAGAAGCTCAAGCCGCTTTAGGAATAAATGATGAAGAAGTAATTAGCCCCAATGGGTTTATAAGTAAGATAGAAGAAATTAGTGGGAAAAATGGTACACTAGAAGATTTATTAAGTCAGCGTGCGGAAATTATCGCTAAATTTGAACGGCTTATGGGGCCGGCATTGCGAGAAGGAACTTGGCAACCTGAAGATGAATATGCTGATTATCAAATGGCTAATGTTTATAATTTAGGGCCTATTCCATTAACTAATGGCAATACTGAACAAACAGATGGAAAAGCGTCTTTTATTTGGGATAATGAATTATTTAATGGAGAACAAAAACTTTATTATTTATTTGGTATAGATGGTATAAAAAAATATTATCCTTGTATTAAATTAACACCCGAACAATGGAATAATTTACAAGATGTAGATAATTTAAATTTAATTTATAGAGATATTTATTTAGGACAATATACTAATAATGGTCCGTATTCTATGTCTGATACTAAAGTAAACCATTATTTAGCTGTTGGCGCAAGTAATGGATGCCAATTTGCTTTTCTACGTGGGTTGAGCGGTGATAATAAAGGTAAAATTATTCCAGTGATAATGGTTCTTGGTATTGAAAGTGTATTAGAAGCAAAAGTAGGTAGTACTACATATACGTCATATCAACAAATTCAACAAAGTGCTAGATTACGACCAATAGAAATTACTAATGATGGGCTTATAGAAGATGGTACTCAAGGAATTGATAATATTGATTGGATTATACCAACAGAAAATACTTATGAAATTGTATATCCTCGTTTTAAAATTAATTCTCACAACTATCTTTTAACTTTCCCAGAGAATAAAGTATTCTTAAATAATGAGCCTTTAGAAATAATGTCTGATTATACAGATGAATTATATAGAGATGGGGATGAATATATTACTATTAAAAATGTTTTACTTGGTGATGAAAATAAATATTCATTCCACTATGCGTTATCAACTGCGGCGGAAGCTATGTATTTGGACGCGATAAAAATCTTAAAAGAAAACTCTGTGCCTAAAACTTCTTATACTATAAAGCCTATTGCAATAGATAATTCTATTGTTGGAACTGCTTATAATAGTATAGGACAATTAGCACATATTAATGACCACGAATTAAAGTTTAAAAATGTTCAAGGTTATATTTCTGAAGTTGAGTTAGATTTGGATAAGCCTTGGGAAGATAGTTATACTATTAAGAATTATAAAACCAAATTTGAAGATTTATTTTCTACTATTGTCGCGCAAACAGAGTCTATGAAGAAAAATTCTCAAATTTTTAGTATGATGACTAATGCGTTTGACGCAAATGGTTATTTAACTGAAGATATGATAAATAATATTAAAGAAAGAACTTTAGTATATGTTCCGACTCCAGAAGAGATTTATAAAAAATATGCTTCAATAATTAGAGAACAATTAGAAAATGCTTTTACTGAAGCAGGTGAAGTGCTTATTGCTGCACAAAATTCTGTTTCAGATGTTAATAATTATAATATCAGTAATTCTGCGATTTTAAATAACTTTACATCCAGTATTGCTGGGTCATTAGATAGAGCGGCAATAGATATTAATAAAGAAGCTGGGTATATTAATATTTATGCTGTTAATCCTCAAAATAAAGATGCTTCACTTTTAAGAATTGATAATGAAAATGGAATTTATCTTGGTTCCGATAAATCAATCACTTTTTATTCTGGAGATGTAAATGCAACCGAAAGTGCGGCGTCTGCCCTAATTAGTAAAGATAGAATATTATTTGGAGTATCAGATGGTTCAACAGGAACCGCGGTTGATTTGACTAAAGATTATATTGTTTTTGGTTCAAATTTTGCAACCAATAATTATATAAATACTACGCCTACGCAAACAGGACCAAATATTGGTGAAAATACTTCTGGCGTTAAAATTACTAAAGATGCAATTAAAATGGCAAGCGGTAGTGAGACAAATCGTTCTTATTTTAATTTAGATAAAGATAAATTAGAATTTGGTGTCGCGAATAATGCGTCAAATGGAGGTTTTATTCAGCTTACAAAAACGGGAAAGGTTACTATTGGAGTAGGGAATGATTCTATAATTACTACTAATACTACTACCGGCTTTAAAACTGTTGATGCTAATAAAACTACTGCCAGTTTTGAAGTTTATGCTCCTAATTTTATAGTTGATTCAGAAGGTAAATTATATGCTAATAACGCTTACATAAGCGGCACAATCTATTCTAGCGCGGGATGGATTGGTGGTTGGGATATTAATGAAAATTTCTTAACATCCACTACAACCCGCGATGGCAAAACTTATATAACAGGTCTACAAAAGCAATCATTTGGTACTTGGGCTATTGCAGTTGCAGCAACGAATATGGGTGATTGGAGTACCGCACCTTTTAGAGTTCAACACAATGGAGCGTTATGGGCAACAAGTGCTCATATTGAAGGGGAAGTTGCTGCTACTTCTGGTTCTTTTGGCGACGGTAGTAATAAAATAAAAATTGGTTCAAATGCTACACATTCTTGGATTTATAGTAGTAATAAAACTGGATTTAAAGGGGCCTCTAATGGCTTTTTTATTGGTACTGAAGGTATTTCTTTAGGCACATATAATTCTACTTCTGGCCATAGCCCATTTGAAGTAAGTACTGCTGGGATGTTATATGCTACTGGAGCAAATATTTCAGGAACAATTCAAGCAACAGCTGGCCGTATTGGAGGGACTTATTCTAATAATACTTGGTCTGGTGGTTGGATAATAAGCTCTACTCATATTGGTGATAATGATGTACGAGAAAAAAGTAAAGTAGGTATTAGTACTGCGGGAACTGTTAGATTTTGGGCAGGAGCTTCAGGAACACCAACAGAAACTAATGGAATAAATCTTAATACTACTAATTTTTATGTACTTGATACAGGTAAATTATATGCTAATAATGCTGAAATTAAAGGAACTATTACAGCAACAAGTGGTTCAATTGGTAGTTGGAAAATAACTACAAATGGAATTTATTCCGAAAAAATTGGTTCTACGACATCTGGATGGAGGCACAGTTTATTACAAACAACTAACCCTAATGATTTAGCATTAGTTATTGCAGCTCCATTAACTGGAGTTACTTTTAATGATAAGTTGGAAATAACTGGAGCAACTTATGATAATAATTCAGCTCCTTTTAGGGTTACAAATGCAGGGAAATTATATGCTACTGATGCAAATATTACTGGTGATATTACTTTAACATCTTATTCTACTCAAACTAATGGGCAATGGGATACTGATAATAAATATTTTAAATTTATAGCTAAACGTGGCACTAAAACGGTAGAATCTTTTTCTTTAAGTTCTTGGGTTGCAATAACTTCTGCTGGTGTAGTAGATACTTCTGAAACAATTATGAACAGCTATGGAGATTTACAAATTAAAAATAATCGTTCTATAGGCATATCATCTATAGCAGATGTAGAATATAGCACTAATCAAGCATATATAGATATTTCAGCATATACTGGAATAGAAATGTATGAAGGGCATGGAGAAGCTTCACTTACATTAGATTCAGACGGAATTAAAATGGAATCTGATAATATTATATTAAAAAGTAAAAGAATTAATATAGATGCTACTGAAACATCTATAACGACAAATCGTTTTTCTTTTATTGGACAAGGAGGAAATACACAATACGGTGGTGTACTCACTAGAGTTTACATAGGGGAGTCCAAACCAACCCCTTCATCTACTTTAGGTAGAGCAACAGCTATACTATGGATTAAACCAACTGCAACTGTATATACTGATGGTAAAGAAACTGTTAATGGAGTAACTTATAATTTTAATTGGTATAAATGTGAATTTTATTATGCTCAACCACACAACACTTTTTATGAAGTTAGTTAAAAAGACCCTCTCACTTTTACGTGAGAGGGTCTTTTCTTTTTCTTTATTCCTCAAAAAACATCTCAATATTCAACATTTGCTGAGGAGTAATATCAAAACTATCCATACTATCCATAGGCAACTTATCAGCATTAATTTCAACTTCGGTTGCTAATAGATTACTAAACTC
>OCVV011295592.1_pt1 | contig 11078 bp, 8 predicted proteins | sample 1539721 | NCBI WGS metagenome assembly OCVV01 (sample SAMN02144230, study PRJEB22623) | gut metagenome | biome: sheep rumen | host: Ovis aries | place: New Zealand | reverse complement strand
CCGGGCGCCGCCTTTTGCCAGGACCAGGCCCAGATTGGCCGTCTTGGCCTCCAGATGTACGGATACCGCCACCCGCAGGCCTTCAAAAGGCCGTTCCTGTTCGAACTGTTTCTCGATGACAGACAGGGCCGGCATGAAAGACCGGACCCATTCAATCTTTTTTCTCCCGGAAGGTGCCAGGGAAGCGTCTCTGATATTACTCATGTATTTCCTCCTGTGGGATCACAGATACTGATCCGCGACTTTCTGTACTTCATATCTTACCCGTTCCGCGTCGATGGAAGTATATTCTCCCTTACGCATGACAAAACTGCCGTCGATCATGACGGAATCCACTTCCGATCCGCAGGCCGAATAGCAGAGGGCCGAGACCGGGTTGTTGACAGGGAACATGGAAGGGGCATCCAGGTCCAGGAAGATCAGATCCGCCAGGGCCCCCTCCGCGATCACGCCCAGTTCTCCCGCCAAACCCAGGGCCCTGCCGGCATTGGCAGTGGCCATACGGACCACTGTGTCCGCAGGCGCGGTGACGGGATTTCTGTGGATTGCCTTGTGGATCAGGGATACCAGCCCCATCTCCCGGAACATATTCAGGGTATTGTTGCTGCAGGTGCCGTCCGTACCCAGGCATACCTGGATGCCCGCGTCCAGGAAATCCTGCAGCGGGGCAAACCCGTTGCCCAGTTTGGCGTTGGAGGCCGGATTGGTCACTACGGTGGACCCGGCTTCTTTAATAATGGATATATCATCCCCCCGCATCTTGACGCAGTGGGCCAGGATGGTCTTCTCATCCAGAAAGCCCGTGTCACGAAGCAGCGCCACAGGTGTCTTTCCATACTTGCGCAGGGCGTCGTCAACCTCATTGTCACTTTCCGACAGGTGGATCTGCTTGCGCATGCCGCGGTCCGCGGCCTCCCGGGCCACCTGTTCCAGGAGCTTTGGCCCGCAGCTGTAAATGGCGTGGGGCGCCAGCGTAAAGCGGATCCTGCCGCACTCGTACTCCGCCTGTTCCTCCAGGCCCTGCCGGAATCTGGAGAGGCCGTCTCCGTACAGGTCTGCTCCCACCAGGCCCCTGCCGATCCATGCCCGCATGCCGCTCTCCAGGGCCGCCCTGCAGGACTGTCCCCGGAACATGTGCATGTCCATAAAGGTGGTAGTCCCTGTCCGGATCATCTCCATGCAGGCCAGAAGGGATCCCCAGTAGGCCCCCTCCAGAGGAAGGGTGTCCTCCACCGGCATGACCCGTTTGAACAGCCATTCGTCAAAGCCCACATCGTCCGCGTAATTACGCATCAGGGTCATGTAGGCATGGGTATGCATATTGATGAGGCCCGGCATGACCAGATGGCGGGCAGCGTCTACGACTTCAAAGCTCTCTTCAGGCAGGCCGGCCGGCCCGAAACTGATCCGGCCATCCAGGATATAGAGATCCCGCTCCGCTGTTTCCAGACGGTCCGGGCCGGTCAGCAGGATCTTTCCGTTGCTGATTTTATAATTCATCTGTTTCCTCGTTTCACTGTTTCTCAGTACCGCCGCCGGGCAGCGGCAGATACAAGTTCTGCTATAAAATATTCTGACTGTAGAATCCATTATATATGAAAAGTCAACCCTGTGAAAACATCAAAAAAATCCCTGCGGAAAGCCGGCTCATTTACCGTTTTCCGCAGGGATATTCCGTTTACGCTGCTGATCCTTCAATGTGCTTTTCCGGATCCTGTATTCCGCCGTACAGGTCAGATTTTGGGCAGGCTGTCAAAGCCGGGCTGCAGATCCGCGTCCGTAGGGATATAGTCTGTCATTTCCCCATTGTTGAACTTCTCATAGGCGACCATATCGAAATAGCCGGTACCGGTCAGACCGAATACAATGGTCTTCTCTTCGCCGGTCTCTTTGCATCTTATGGCCTCATCAATGGCGGCACGGATCGCGTGGGAGCTCTCGGGCGCGGGCAGAATGCCTTCACATCTGGCAAACTCTGTCGCCGCCTCAAATACCGAGGTCTGTTCCACACTGATGGCCCGCATCAGTCCCTGATCATACAACTCGGACAGAACCGGGCTCATGCCATGGTAACGCAGGCCGCCCGCATGGTTGGCGGAAGGAATGAAACCGCTGCCCAGGGTATACATCTTGGCCAGGGGGCATACCATGCCGGTATCACAGAAATCATAGGCGTATCTGCCTCTTGTCAGGCTGGGACAGCTGGCCGGTTCTACCGCCACGATATCGTAGTCCGCTTCTCCGCGCAGCTTCTCACCCATGAAAGGAGAGATCAGGCCGCCCAGATTGGAGCCGCCGCCCGCACAGCCGATGATCATATCCGGCTTGATGCCGTATTTGTCCAGAGCGATCTTGGTCTCAAGTCCGATGACAGACTGATGCAGCAGGACCTGATTGAGCACGGAGCCCAGCACATAACGATATCCTTCATGGGAGACCGCGTCTTCAACTGCCTCTGAAATGGCGCAGCCAAGGCTGCCGGTGGTCCCGGGATGCTCGGCCAGGATCTTTTTGCCCACTTCCGTGGTCATGGAAGGGGAAGGAGTCACAGAGGCCCCGTAGGTCCGCATGACCTCTCTGCGGAAAGGCTTCTGCTCGTAAGAGACCTTGACCATGTAGACCTTACAGTCCAGGCCGAAATACGCGCAGGCCATGGACAGGGCGGTCCCCCACTGGCCCGCGCCGGTCTCGGTGGTGACGCCTTTCAGACCCTGCTTTTTGGCGTAATAGGCCTGGGCGATCGCGGAATTGAGCTTATGGGAACCGGAAGTATTGTTGCCTTCAAATTTATAATAGATTTTGGCCGGTGTCTGCAGTTTCTCCTCCAGGCAGTATGCCCTGACCAGAGGAGAAGGACGGTACATCTTATAGAAATTCCGGATCTCTTCCGGGATCGGGATCAGGGGATGTTCGTTATCCAGCTCCTGCTGGACCAGCTCTTCACAGAATACGCCTGCCAGCTCTTCGGCTGTCATAGGCTGATGGGTCGCGGGATTCAGGAGCGGGGCCGGCTTTTTGACCATATCAGCCCGCACATTATACCAATCCCTGGGCATCTCATCTTCTGTCAGGTAAATCTTATAGGGGATCTTCTTTTCTTCTGCCATTTTGTGTTCCTCCACCATTTTGTATTTATGTCGGACAGGCTTTTTTCGTCCGGATCCCTTTTCCGGAAACAAAAAAAGTCCTGTCCCGCAGCATGTCGGGACAGGACGAATCATCGTTCCTGCGGTGCCACCCGGCTTGATGGCCATGGGCCATCCTCTCTGGCATGCCAGCACATGCCTGATGTTGTTCACGAAGTTCACACTCCGTCTTCCCTACCGTTTCCGGTTCAGGTCGCCCTCCGAAGCCCACTTCACTGCCTTTCCCACGCCGTAGTCCCACCATCTACAGCTCTCTGCGGAGTTCCGGGCAGTTACTCCTCTTCGTCATCGGTTTAGGATACTTTAGCACACTAAACCGTTGCTGTCAACCATTTTGGGACCGGAAGTCTGACTTGCCGGTTCACTTTCCGGAAAGCAGCAGGTCTCTGGCTTTCTGATATTTGCGGGCCCGCCTGCGGGCATTTTCATCCACATAGTCCAGTCTGGTCAGATCGCTGTTATGGGCAAGGTCCGCCAGTTTCACGGTCCTTGCGATGGGATTGGACCGGAGCTTCCGCACATAGTCCATATAGGGAACGCCTTCCGGATGGGTCAGCAGGCCTATGGCTTCGATCACTTCCTCCGGATATCCTTGGGCCCGCAGATATTCCGGCGTGACCCAGCTGTCCTCCACCGTATCATGCAGGAGGGCTGTGACTGTGGTCAGCTCATCCGGCATCTGCTCCGCCAGATGGAAGGGATGGAACACATAGGGCAGACCGCCTTGATCCGTCTGGTCTTTGTGGACCTCGAAGCTTAACCGCAGGGCTTTTTTTGTTAGGGGTGTATAAATCATGGCATGTCTCCTGCCTGTGGATCCGCCATGCAGACGGGCAGGATCTTACCTGCCGGCTGCCCAGCCTTTGATTTCAGAAACACCTCTGTATTTCTCAAAGCCGTTTCCTTTGACCAGGACCATCGTAGGCGCCTGCATGATGTCATACTTTCTGACCAGGGCAGGTTCCTCTTCCGCGTTCAGCAGCGTATAGGAAACACCGGCCTTGTCCAGGATGGCACCGGCCGCCTTGCAGTTGGGGCAGGTAGGGGTCTTGAAGAGCAGGACCCTGGCTTCCGTATCCGCGCCGCTTTCCGGACTCTCCGGGGTGAAGGCGGGCCTTTCCGGCTTCTGTCCTTCCCTGACCGGTCCCATATGGGTCAGATGGGAGTTCTCAATATCATAGACCAGACGGTCCTTATACTCCTGGGCTTTGCCGTCATTCCAGTTCTGGACAGGACGGTAATAACCTGTGATCCGGCTGTAGACTTCCGCCTTCTTGCCGCAGATCGGGCAGGTGAAGTGCTCGCCGGTCAGATAACCATGATCCTTGCATACAGAATAGGTAGGAGACATGGTGTAATAAGGCAGCTTATAGTTTTCCGCGATCTTGCGGACCAGGGCCGCGGCCGCTTTCCAGTCGGGCAGCTTCTCGCCCAGGAAGGCATGGAACACGGTTCCCGAGGTATAAAGGGTCTGCAGCTCATCCTGGATGTCCAGGGCGGAGAAAATATCCTCTGTATAGCCTACCGGCAGGTGCGAGGAATTGGTGTAATAAGGGGTACCGTTCATGTTGGCAGTGATGATATCGGGATAAAGTTCCTTATCATGCTTGGCAAAACGGTAGGTGGTGGACTCGGCAGGGGTAGCCTCCAGGTTGTAGAGATCGCCGTACTTCTCCTGATAATCGGAGAGCCGCTCACGCATATGGTTCAGAACTTCCGTAGTGAAGCGCTGGACTTTGGGATCCGTCAGATCTGCCTTCAGCCAATTGGCGTTCAGGCCCACTTCATTCATGCCGATCAGGCCGATCGTGGAGAAGTGGTTGTCAAAAGTTCCCAGATATCTCTTTGTGTAAGGATAGAGTCCCTGCTCCAGCAGCCTGGTGATAACAGTCCTCTTGGTCTTGAGGCTGCGGGCCGACAGATCCATCAGGGCGTCCAGACGGCTGTAAAATTCCTTCTCGTCTTTGGACAGATAGGCGATCCTGGGCATGTTGATGGTCACAACGCCGACGGAGCCTGTGGACTCACCGGAGCCGAAGAAACCGCCGGATTTCTTGCGGAGCTCACGCAGGTCCAGACGCAGCCTGCAGCACATGGAGCGGACATCGTTGGGCTCCATGTCGGAATTGATATAGTTGGAGAAATACGGCGTGCCGTATTTGGCTGTCATCTCAAAGAGGAGCTTATTGTTCTCTGTCTCGCTCCAGTCAAAATCGCTGGTAATGGAATAGGTCGGGATCGGGTACTGGAAGCCCCGTCCGTTGGCGTCGCCCTCGATCATGATCTCGATGAAGGCCTTGTTGACCATATCCATTTCCTTCTGGCAGTCACCGTAGGTGAAATCCAGCTCTTTGCCGCCTACGATCGCGGGCAGGTTGGCCAGATCCTTGGGTACGGTCCAGTCCAGGGTGACATTGGAGAAGGGTGCCTGGGTGCCCCAGCGGCTGGGGGTATTGACCCCGTAAATAAAGGACTGCACGCACTGTTTGACTTCCTTCTGGGACAGATTGTCGATCTTGACAAAAGGCGCCAGATAGGTATCGAAGGAAGAGAATGCCTGAGCGCCGGCCCATTCATTCTGCATGATGCCCAGGAAATTGACCATCTGGTTGCAGAGGGTGGACAGATGCTGGGCAGGCGCGGATGTGATCTTGCCCGGTACGCCGCCGAGGCCTTCCTGGATCAGCTGCTTCAGGCTCCAGCCCGCGCAGTAGCCGGTCAGCATGGACAGATCATGAAGGTGGATGGCAGCGCTGCGATGGGCCCTGGCGATCTCCTCGTCATAGACCTCACTCAGCCAGTAGTTGGCCGTGATGGCGCCGGAATTGGACAGGATCAGTCCGCCAACCGAATAGGTGACGGTAGAGTTCTCCTTGACCCTCCAGTCGTTGATCTGCAGATAATCATTGATCAGTTCCTTATAATTGAGCAGGGCGGAATTGACATTACGGACCTTCTCTCTCTGTTTTCTGTACAGGATATAAGCCTTGGCCACATCCGCGTAGCCGGACTCGGAAAGGACCTTTTCAACACTGTCCTGGATACTTTCGACTGTAATCTGGCCGTCCGTGATCTTGTCTTCAAAATCAGCTGTAACATGGAGCGCGATCAGTTCAATGACGCTGGGATGATACTGCTTCTCCAGTGCCTTGAAAGCCTTTGTGATCGCGTCGGTGATTTTGCTGATCTGAAAATCAACGATTGCTCCGTCCCTTTTGACTACTTTATACATAAAAATATCCCCCTTCATGTGATATCTGTGGTACATCGATTGCAGTTCGATTGTCATAGTATCACTAAAGAGGGATGAAATCAATATGTTCTATAGTATTTATTTTCGGACACAATATATTGTGGTCACTGGTCCCACGCCCCAATTTCCGGGATTTGCAGCATTCCGGACACCGGCCGGAAGGGCTTCAGGACTGCGCCGCCGTATCCATGCCCCGGATCTCCACACGGGCCACATATGGATGGACAATGTCGGCGTAACGCTCCATTTCCGCGGCGGAAGGGGCGGAAAGGCCTCCGAAGGGGACCGTCTCCCGGTCTGTAAAGGGCTGCAGGTAATAAGCCGGCGCTCCTTTGATCATACGTCCGATGACCTCGAAATCCTCCGCCGTATGCAGCTGGGCGACGACCGTGGTCCGGAATTCATATCCGATCCTGTCCTGTCCCAGCAGCAGCTGCACGCTCTTGCGGACCGGCGATGTATCCATGGACTGCAGCCCCGCCGTCCTGGCGTATTTTTCCGGCGCGTTCTTGATATCCATGGCCACATAATCGACCAGGCCTTCCCGCAGCAGACGGGCCAGCATGGCCGGATAGCTGCCGTTGGTATCCAGCTTGACACTGTATCCCATACGGCGGATGCCCGTAATCAGGTCGGGCAGGTCCCGGTGCAGGCAGGGTTCCCCGCCTGTGATGGCCACCCCGTCCAGCAGCCCCCGCCGTTTTTCCAGAAAAGCATACAGCTCCTCCGTTCCCATAACAGGCGGCGCGCTGCCGTCGACAAGTTCAAAATTATGACAGTAGGGACAGCGGAAATTGCACTGTCCCAGAAAGACCGTACAGGCCACTCTGCCGGGATAATCCAGCAGGGTCATTTTCTGCAGTCCGTGAATTTTCATGGCAGGTCCCCTTTTTCTGTCAGCGGGCTCCCCGGCCCGTCTGAAAACAGTTACTGGAGGAAGCCGCGGATGATCATTTCCTCCGCTTCCTTCTCATCCAGGCCCATGGTCATCAGTTTGGTCAGCTGCTCGCCGGCGATCTTGCCGATGGCGGCCTCATGGATCAGGGCCGCGTCCACATTGGTGGCTGTCAGCCGGGGGGTCGCCACGATCACGCCCTTTTCCATGATGATGGAATCGCATTCCGCGTGTCCGCTGCAGGCCGCGTTACCGTCAATGCTGATGACGACTTCCTGACGGCTCTGTCCTCTGGCCACGCCGCGGCTGATCATATCGCAGGTAGATCCGTCCCCATTGAGCTGGACCGCCAGTTCCGCTTTGGCTTTCTGGTCGCCCTCCGTCAGGATCTTGTCATGTACGATCAGGGAGGCGTTCTCTTCCAGCTTTGCCCTTGTGATCCGGACCGTGTCGTCAATACCGCCGATCTGGGAGGTCTCCATCTCCATGGTGGAATTCTCGCCCAGTTCCACGACCGTCGAAGGATTCATCAGGCGCTTGCCCCTGCCGGTCCCTTCGCCGTAATGCTTCTCGATATATTTGACTCTGCTGTTCTTTTTGACAAAAAAGCTGTGGACACCGTCATGTTCGGAATCCTCACCGCCGCAGTTGCTGATCCCGCAGCCGGCAATGATGGTGACATCGCAGTCCTCGCCCACGAAGAAATCATTATAGACCAGCTCTTTGAGTCCTGTCTGGCTGATGATGACAGGAATATGGACACTCTTATTCTTTGTGCCGGGTTTGATGATCACATCGATGCCCTGCTTGTCTTCCTTGGTCACGATGTCAATCTCCGCAGTGGTATTCCGGGCTGCGCTCTTCCCGTTGCTGCGGATGTTGTAAGCGCCTACCGGCAGAGCGTCCAGGGCTGCCACCTCTTTCAGCAGATGTTTCTGCATTTCATCCATGTCTTATTCCCCACTTTCCTTTACTGTGCCGCGGCTCCCATGTCCGGGACAGGCTGTATATCCTCTGCCAGATGCTGCATGACCTTGCGGCCCTCGTCATATTCCAGGACCTCGCCGTCCTTGAGATAAATGATCTTGTCGGCTATGTTCAGGATCCTTTCCTGATGGCTGATGATCATGATGGTACCGGAGGTCTGCCGGTACAGCTTTTCAAAGACCTGGATCAGGCTCTGGAAGCTCCACAGGTCAATGCCCGCTTCCGGTTCATCGAACAGGGTCAGGGCTGTCCCCCGGGCTGCTGCCATGGCAATCTCGATCCGCTTCATTTCGCCGCCGGACAGGGTATCGTTCAGCTCTCTTCCGATATATTCTTTGGCATCCAGGCCTACCGCGTTGAGGGTCCTGCAGGCCTGATAGAAGGCCTCTGTCCCTTCTTTACCCTTTTTCCGGCCGGCGGCCAGCTCCAGCAGGTCTCTGACCCGGAGTCCCTTGAACCGGACCGGCTGCTGGAACGCGAAGCTGATGCCCTTCCTGGCCCGCTCCGTGATGGAAAGATCCGTTATATCCTCGCCATCCAGCAGGATACGGCCGGTATCGGGCGTGATAATGCCCATGATGACCTTGAGCAGGGTCGATTTGCCGCTGCCGTTGGGGCCTGTGATGGCAATAAAGTGATCATCCAGAGTCAGATTGATGTCCTTCAGGATCTCCTTGTCATCCGCCGTGAATGAGATGTGTTCCAGTTTCAGCATTTCCCTTTCATTCCTTTCCCGTATTACTTCCCGGTTTTCCGTCTTTCTTGTTTAGTCTGTTTCTCTTTTATCTGTTTCTGTTTTATCTGTCGGGTCTTCCCTTTAGATTATGATCTGTTTTCCAGGTATCCCTCGGGGCTCTCCTGCGTCCGGAAGACACTTTCTCTTGTGGACCGCAGTCCCCCGCGCCTGCCGGCGCCTTTTCTATGCCGTAATTGACATCTTACCATGTTTTTGTCCGTTCCGTCTGCATTGTTTTGCGAAAAGGACGAAAAATTTGCTTTTCCCCCGGGAAAACAGGGAATTGGGCTGCAGGAAGGCCGGCGGCCCGCTTTCAGGAATGCTGCCCGGCTGCCGCCTTTTTGATCCCGCCTGCTAAAAACCTGTCCATCCTTCCCGTCTGATGGTAAAATATCTGTAAACAGGTCTGCCCTTATGCCGGAACACAGACAGATCCGGCAGCAGCCATGAACAGCAGGACCTACAGATCCGGCACCGGTCACAAACAGGAACAGGGGAACTGCCATGGGAACCAGAGAATTACTTGAACAGGATAAGGAACGGCTTCTGCAGCGGCTGGAAAGCGCCGGTCAGCCGCAGGAGGCGATCCGGATCATGGAGGATGAAGTCAGCAGAATCCTCTATAAATATAATCAGGACTGTCAGGACGAAAGAGTCAGTGAAGAAGCCCTGTATTCCCTGCAGACGGTGCAGGCCGCCCTGCCGCTGGCTGACAGCGCAGGTCAGGTCTCCGCGTATCAGCGGACCTCCGCAGGTCCCCGGAAGCAGGCCGGCGCGGGTTCTGCCCTGCCGTTGACAGCCTCCGTTGTAATGGCCGCGGCCGCGGTACTGGTCATGGTCTTTGCCGGAAAAGGTTCTATGCTGACATGCCTGCTCATCGCCCTGCTGCTGACGGCCGGCAGCCTTGGCCTGGCCTTCTATGCCGGCAGGAAGAGCGGGAACGCTCCCGCGCGGCCGGCCGCCGGCGAGCAGTATTATGAAGTAAGCCTGGACCATAACAAGCTGTATCACAGCCTGCTGGCTGTCCTGACGGTCGTGGACCGTAATCTGGGAGAGGTGGAAAATGCCGCGAAACTCAACATGGCGGATTCCGCCGAGATCCGCCGGGAAGCAGACACGCCCCAGCTGAACCTCCTGGCCGGCCTGCTGGAGCAGGCCTACACCCAGAAAGAGGAGGAATGGGCGGAAGAGATCATCTCTGAGATCCGATTCTACCTGCACCGTAAGGGCATTGACACATTGGACTACAGCCCGGACCGCAGCAAATGGTTCGACATGATGCCGGCCCAGTCTGACGGCACCCTGCGTCCTGCCCTGGTGGAGGACGGTGTACTGTTGAAGAAAGGCCTTGCCGCCGCTGTATACAGAAGCTGAACGGCAGGCCGCAGATTTGATGGAAAAGAACCGGTGATATTTATGGAACGATTTTTTGGTTTTGACCTGGGCGACGCGGAAAGCGCCGTCTGTGTACTTCCCAGAGAAGGGGCAAAAGAGCCCCAGGTGCTGACGGTCCGTGAGGCCCAGAGCTTTATCACGGCCTACGCCAGGCTCCTCGATCAGGAGCTGATCATAGGAGAAGGCGCCTGCTACCATCCCGGGGCTACGGAACGCAAACTCCGCTTCAAGAGCCATTTCCTGACGGACCGGGAGAGCGAAGCGGATATCCGCTGTTTTGCGGGCGGCGTTCTGGGCGAACTCTATAAGAACGGAGACCTGGTCCAGGGGGAGGACTGCTGTTTTTATGTCGGCTGTCCGGCCGGCTGGGACAAAAATACCAGAGAGCGCTACCGCCGTATTTTTGAGAAGGTGGGCTATCCGCCTGCCAGGATCATCTCCGAATCCCGGGCTGCCCTGGTCAGCGCCTGTCAGTCCAAACACCTGCAGATTGGATATGATATCCTGGCCCATCCGGTCCTGGTCGTTGACATAGGCTCTTCCACGACGGATTTTGCCTATGTCAGCAAAGGACACGAGGTGGAACTGCGCACGGCCGGCGAAGTCAGCCTGGGCGGCGGCATCATGGATGAACTGCTGCTGGAGGAAGCCCTGAAGCGGTCTCCC
>OCVV011170697.1_pt1 | contig 11078 bp, 6 predicted proteins | sample 1539721 | NCBI WGS metagenome assembly OCVV01 (sample SAMN02144230, study PRJEB22623) | gut metagenome | biome: sheep rumen | host: Ovis aries | place: New Zealand | reverse complement strand
TTAATGTTTAATCCGGCTATTCATAGCTCGGTTAAAGAACCAAAAAGGCGAAAAAGATATTTTTACGACTCAACTACTCTTTCTTTTGATCTTCTTGCCAATAAGTATTGCAAAAAGAACAAATTGGGCACATGGATAAATCATACTTTTCTCATTAGAGGGTTTAGAAAAATTATGAGAATCATTAGAAAAAAATGAAATAATAACGAAGAACGTTACAAATAGATATGTTCCTTGTTTGGATGGATAAAGAAAACAGTGCACTTAATCTGAGGATCTGAAATATGGGGGTCTTTAGTAATCTACTGAGGTTCACTGTGGATTGCCTGAACTGATCCAAGAAAAGCTATAACTCTTACCGGGGGCTGAGACCCCTCTTTTTTCTTCTTGATGACTGCCTCGATTAATCGCGTTGGTTCAAAAATCGGCCCGTCACGGGTAGGTGGTTATGGATGGGGTAGTTGGTTAGGCCACTACTGAATTATCGGGGACGTGTATGTATTAATGGGGCTGTTGATGTTTGAGTTGCTTATCCCCTCTAATTCAGTAGAACCTAGGGGTTCCCGTGACGGGAGGTATTTGACTGCCATAACTTCGAAGCAAAATCCTATCTGATCCTTACCGATAGCGGCGGCATCCAAGAGGAAGCCCCCGCCTATGGTGTTCCAGTCTTAGTAATGAGGGACACCACCGAGAGACCGGAAGGTGTTGATGCCGGGACATTAAAACTAGTAGGTACGAACGAAGACGTCATCTATGATGAGTTCACTAGACTGTTAGATGATAAGGATGCCTATGCCGCTATGGCCAAGGCCGTTAATCCTTATGGTGACGGACATGCCTGCGAGCGCATAGCAGATGTGCTAGAAGATAAACCATACCAAGAGTGGTTGAACTAGCCACGTTGGATTATTACTACACGGACCATCAGGAGGCGCATCGATCGATGCGCCTCCTTTTCTTTGGCTTCTACTAAATAGCAATTGATGCTTTAAGACAGAGAACCTCGTTACTGTTATGACCTGAAACGAGATATTCAATCCTAATAGACCGGATACCTTCTTTGAAATAGATAAACAAAGGGATCTACAAGCGCGATCATTAGACGGGGCCTTCGTGGCTCCTTCTTTTTTGACTAAGCCCTCGCTAGAGGAATCTAGTGCAATTCACGCTCTTTCGTACGCCTTTATCATGGTGCGGCGGACCAACGCAGCATCTGAAAGGAGCCTTTCGTGTCCTTAGACAACCAAGGGTTAGCCCACGTGAGCTGGAGCTGTAACTACCACATCGCGTTCGCCCAAAATAGGGGGCGAAGCAAAAGCGCAGGATTGGCGTTGTTTAAAAACAGTTCTCCAATTAACACGAAACAGAGAATGAGCTAGATTAACGCATGGTTTGACCGTTCGAGAAGGTCTTTTAAAGGACGACTTGGCAAAGCGGCGTTAGAAGAATCGTTCAGAGACGACGAAAAATGATTTAGGTTTTTCGAAAAGCCCTGCATGTATAAAAGCGATTCTTCGGCATCGAGCATTACGCCTGTGACGTCTAGTTTAAAATGAGTTGATTATTTTGCTGGTTCAATCAAACCCTTTCAATGAAAGTTTTTTCTTGCTTTACATAAAAGGCAGAAGAATTGCATGGTATTATTTTCTCAGAAGCAACGAAAACCGGGAGACTAGTTCGCAATCGGTGGAAAGGAGTTTTGATCGATGAGCAAATATGAAGAATTCTTCGAGGAGATGGCGGAGAGTCTAGACTTGAACGAGACCGAAGAAGCCCGGATTGTTAAATCTTATAATGCCGTTGGCCAGTTTCTTGCTGGGTCAGACGGGCTGAGGGAATATGACCTAAAAGTGTTTTGCCAGGGATCAATGCGTCTTGGCACCGTTGTTAAGCCTTTGTCCAGAGACGATTACGACATCGATTTGGTTTGCGAGCTCCAGCACGGAGAGAAACTTGAGCCAAAACAAGTTAAGAAGCTCGTTGGCTATGCTCTTCAAAGCGGAGAATATAAGCCTCTTTTAGAGGAAGAGCATGGTCGTTGTTGGACGCTGAGTTATCCTGCCAGCCCTCCATATCACCTAGATATTCTTCCTGGAGTAGGCATTGCTGGCGGCCGCGTGCATGCCACTATTTTGGAGCGGACCGGCCAATACAGATGGCTTAATACCAATCCAAAGGGCTTTGCGGAATGGTTCCTCTCACTTTCACCAAAGAAAGTTGTGCTGGAAGACAAAAGAGAAGTGGAGAGAGTTCCGTCCTTCCGTAAGAAATCCCCTCTCCAAAGAGCGGTGCAGATCATCAAGAGGCACAGGGATGTTTTCTTTGAAGCCAACCCAGATATGGGTCCAGCATCTGTTATCATCACTACTTTGTGTGGTTTGTCTTACGATGGCGAAACAACCATTGAAGAAATCCTAAAGAATGGACCTATTCGGTGGCTAGAATTTATCAAAATAAAAGGCGGGAAATACAGCATCAAAGTCCCGTCCTTGCCAGATGACGATTATGCCGACAAATGGAACGGCGAAGATAAGGGGGCTGCCGACAGATTCTTTAAATGGCACAAGAAGCTTATCTTGGATTTAGATGCTTTGTTCAGACAAACCTTTTATGGAGACTTCCTCCGAGCATCTTATAGGCTTTTCAAAGAAAGCGCCGTTGCTAAAGTATCTCTGGCAAAACCGAGAATGATGGACTCTCTGAAAGAATCCTTCTCGCGTGAGAGTCGACTTCCCGTCAAACTCGACGACTATCATCCGTTGTTCCCCCATGCTCTTAGGATTTTTGATCAGTATGAGTACATTCCTAAAAAAGATATCTCTATAACTTTGAGCGCCCGTGTTTATGGGAGCGAAACGGACGCCTATTCATGTATGAATGAAATTGTCTCTTTGCGCTTTGATCAGCAATCACCATTTCTTCCGAAAGACCGCTGGATTCGTTTTGCGGCGCAAGTCAGAAACAAAGGGAACGCCAACGCCAAAGTGGTGTTCCAAATAACCAACACCGGGAGAGAGGCAGCATCTGCGGGAGAGGGCGAACGGCGAGGCGATCTATACCCTCCGAGTGAACAATATACCAGAACGCGTATTGAACATACGGCCTATGTCGGCACTCATTTTGTTCAGGCTTTTGTAATTGAAACCGTCAATAAGCGATCCTTTTGCGTGGCAAAATCAAACATCTTAACTATAAACGTGGGGGAAAGCATATGATTGGACGAATAGTGATTTTTGCATGTCTTCTTGTTCTTGGGGCGTCCGCCTTGATTGCGCCAGAATTGCTGCGGTATATGAATACCGGCTCTTGGTTTTTCGATGTGGTGCTATTTCTTAGGGATCACCCTGACTACAAGCTAGTTTTTGGTATTCCAATGGTTTTAATTGGTGTGGGAGGAGTTCTTTTCTTTGTAACCGATATCTTTAGGGGGAAGGTCGCCTTTGTTATTCATCGAAGCGCAATGGGCGATTATGGGAATTCAACCTTGTCGTTTCCGAGAATTGCAATTGGGACAAGAGATGTCGCCCGTTGCGACATTTGGTCTTCTATAAAGAATCCAGCGCCAGCCGTTTTGTCCTTGGACAAAAAGCAGATTCGTCGATTTTATGAATATTTGCTAGACAAAAAGCGTATCGCATTTTTAGCTGTGGCACCATTTCCTTTTCTAGTGTATGCGGGTTACATCGTTGGGAATTCTGGTCAAAAAGTATCTTTTTTTCATTACAATCGCGCTAAGGCGAGAAGTGAGTGGGTGCGTCCGGGCGTCCGAACTCTTTGTTCGCTGAACGTGGCGGAGATTAACTCCTCGCCAGATCAGAGTAGTGGTATGGTCGTAGCGGTGTCGGTCTCATACCCAATCGAACGGAGTCTCGTAGAGCAACAGTTTTCCGGACAGAGAATTCTTTATCTCGACTGCTCCAGCGTGGGAACGGATGTCATCAAGAACAGAAAGACCCTAGATTCTTTATCTAATCAAATTGTCAAAACCATTTCCGAGAGTTCTGGACAATGCAACGAAGTGACTCTCCTTCTTTCTTGTCCTGCGGTTCTTTGTTTCTCTTTGGGCCAACGTTTGTGTTCGCCCGGCCTTCCCACGATCCGTGTATATAACTATGACCGAAGCGCCAAATCGGATAACTGGAACTGGTCAATAAAACTCGATCGCACCGACGAATAGTCTCAATGCTTTCAAATGATCTTTCCTATCTGATTAATCTCGGCCATACGCGACGAACCCTTTTGCAATAAGGCCTTTGGTCTATTCAAGGCAGAAAACTTTGTTACTGTTATGACCTGCAACTATTGATTGGGTTCTTCGCGGGACCTTTCCTTTTGCTTTCCTTCAACGTTTTCTATTTGTACTTTGTTTTGTCGCAAAATGACCGCTTTAATTCGAGTTGTGGTATAGGATAATTTGGATGTTGGAGGCAGCTAATATGGCAATAAACGGCAGTGTACGATTCAGCCCAATATCATTCCAAAATTTATACAATTCTTCCTCAGGGATAAGGCGTTTGGTTGAGATGGTTCAACACGCCGTTTCGCACATCGACTCTTGTATATCTCGCATTAAGGGAAATGCTGAAGAGCGCATGGAACAAGCGACTAATATTGCAAACCAAACGAGACAATTAGTCGAGCATTGCTCTTGCTTGGTATATGCCAAGCACACGGGAGACTCCTTTGATTATGACGGCGGAGATAGAATCTATGACTTCTTCCACGCCAAAGCAAGGAGTTACATTAAAAGCCTTTCTGCTTATTGGTATTTGGTGCAGGCGCATGATTTATATCAAGGAGCAAACGCCCATTCATCAAACACGGATGACGAGAATCTGCGCATCGTTTTGCATCAATTCGAGAGCCTGATCCACATTAAGCATCTTTTAAAGAACGAATTTGATATGGATGTGCTTAAGAACTTGGATAGATTTCCTTTGGACCTAGATGACACGTTTGTTTCGTATTACAAAAGCATATTGAACGCTTTGGATGCAATTTCTGCCGACGCCCCTTTGGATTCTGATTATTACTATATTCAGAGCCAGCGTTTGATTTATCTGGAGGGGCGGTGCTTGTATGAGATTACGGTTTATCCAGTCATGAGCCAAAGGGCCCCCACAAACAGGATAATCGTTTTTAGCCAAGAGCGATTGCTGCCGTATTATGCGGTTCAACTCAAACTCGCTTATTCTTCGTTTGTGCTATCGGGCCAGAGAATACAAATGCGCTTTGTTCGTGATTGGGAAGTATCTATTCGCCCATGCGAATTAGACGGCTTTGCATCGTTGATGAGGATGGCGGTTACGAACAATAGAAAACACCTCGGTTATGTCGAACTCATGGGATTTTTAAAGAGTTCGTATTGGACCATCCCCGATATTGTTCGGCTTCCTGATGATGAATTTGAGGTTGTCATGGACCAAATATTTGAAGGCAACAGAAAAAAGACGGTGTGCGCAATCCTTCTCAAACTTAGAGACCTTTATAAAAGGAAAGTTCGCGGCGCCAACGTTCTTTTGTATCTTTCAACCACGATGAACGATGAACTAATAGACAACCAGAAACCAAAACACGGATTGCATGGAGAAAACGATGACATCGGAGGAGAGCTTCGAATGTCGACAAGGACGTTGACGTTTGACGGAAGGCCGCTGTCTGCTTGTCTTATTCAACATACTCCAGTCCTATCTTGCCTGGCGCGTTGCTTTGACATGGTTGGAAGAGAAGGCGAGCTGCTATCGCGGAATCTAGATCAATTCTCCAACGAAACGGGAAGAATTTATGAAAACGTTGCCGACTTTAGCCACCCGGACTTGATGCCTTCTATAATTCAAAAATATAACAAAATAGTTGAGTTCGCGAAGAAGGAATGTGGAATCGGACTCGATAACGATCACGTATTTCTCAAAGCAAACGAGCAATCAACTGACAACATACTTATGTCCTTGTCTCGGGCTTTCAAAATTGTCGACCCTGGCTATTCGCAAAAAGCCAAAGCGTATTTGATTGCTGCAGACAAAGATATAGACGACCCAGATAAAAAAGATATTCTCTCGCGCATGTTTGTTTCTTCGTCTATTGCGTTTTTGTGTGGAAAAGCAGGAACGGGGAAAAGCACTTTGCTTGGGCATGTCTCTTGTATGTTTGGGGGAGAGGAGATATTGGCCGTGGCCAAAACGAAGCCTGCAGTGGATCGTCTTAAAAGAGTTTTTCAAGAACGAGGCGCATCGGTTCGCTGTTCAACTATAGACAGCGTCATTCGCTCTGCATCAAGAAGTGTAGAACTATTGATTATTGACGAATCGTCTGTGGTTTCGAACCGAGATATGATGAGGCTTCTTAACAAGGTGATGTTCCAAAAAATCATACTTACCGGTGACCCATACCAATTGCAATCCATCGAATTTGGAAATTGGTTTGAACTAGGCATGAAGGTTTTCTATGATGCGGTTTTTGAATTAAAAAAGAATCATCGCGGTGTCACGAATCAGCGTCTCTTAACTTTTTGGGACGAGGTTCGAAAAGGTAGCGATGCTGTTGAAAGCGCATTACACCAGTTGCATGCCTCTAAGCCGTTAAAAAGTGAAGACGTTTTTGCGAAAAGAGATGAAAGCGATGAGGTGACTTTATGCCTTAATTACAATGGGCTTTATGGCATCAACTGTATTAATGAATATCTTCAATCGGCGAATCCAAATCCTCCGTTTGAAATTAATCATCGCATTTTTAAAGTCGGGGATCCTGTTCTCTTCATTGAAACGTCTCGGTTCAGAAAGACTCTCTATAACAACCTGAAAGGTGTTATCCTCGAGATTGCAAAGACGGAAAATGGCCTATTGTTTAAACTAAGGGTTGATGCTAATCTTGGCGGCTTAAGCGATGGATCGTTTGATTTGCTCTCTGCGGAAGGGAATCAAAGTATAGTTTCTTTTGAAGTTTTTAATAGTCGAGGTATGGATGATAAATGGAAAAAGAATGCGTTTGTTGTTCCGTTCCAACTTGCTTATGCGGTATCCATTCATAAGGCCCAAGGACTAGAATATGACTCCGTTAGGATGGTTTTGGCAAACGATGTCGAAGAAAGAATATCTTATGATGTATTCTATACAGCCATTACAAGGGCGAAAAAGAAGCTTTCAATCTACTGGACCCCTGAAACCGAAAGCGCAATTTTAAAAAGATTAAGAAAAGAGTCCCGCGAGGATGACTATAAGATCTTTTTAAGGAAGAACCCTCGGACGAAGTATCGGTAATAAGGGGGATTGCCCCGTTAGCATGTTAATCAATCAGCGCTGTGCAATTGCTTGTCATCAGCATTAGAGCGCTTTATCAATGTTGCGGCGTAGAGCCATTCAGGCTTAGCGTCGGCCGCCCGAACGGGCCTATTGAGTTTATGCTTTAACAATCGGGTTTCTGCACAGTGTCTTTCAATTGGACAAAGGCCTATTCATGATAAAATCCAGCATGCTCAGGCAGCCTTCCACTATCCAGTATCTCTCCAACTACTGGATCCGCTTTATTGAACGCTATTCCAGTCAATTCGTCCTGATTTAAAATGCAAACGCTATAAACAGGTAACAAGAAAAAGTTATCTTTGAGTTCGCCAACATATGGAAGCAGCGAAAGGAAGAAAACCCTATTCCCTTGGGCCGCATAATCTCTTGAAGAGGGGTAGTCCTCAAAGCCGCCGGATTTTACTTCGATGGCGGAAAGGTCATCTGGCAGAATAAACTCAAGTTCCATTTCTGGATTGGTTGAGTCCTTATAGGCGTAGACATATGATTTTTCTTTAATGCTCTGTGCAACGACTTGTTCGAAGTAGCGACCTGCCCCGCGGAAAGTCGTTCCTCCTTCGTGCTCGATATACTTGAGATAATCTTGCTTTGCCTCTTCTAAAGGCCTCACGTCATAGTATTGCCTCAATTTGTCTGGCAGGTTCTCATATTTCCCCGCCTCATCCAAATGCTCTTGGATCATTAGTCTCATAAAACCGACGTCATTGAAAAACGTTTTCGGCTTTGCTTGCTCCTCTAACGGCGAGGAGTATTCTTCTATGTGACTGACGAGCAAACCTATATCGCTGTCTACGATAAATTGATACAAAGTCTTCTCTGGGTCCAGCTTAAACTTTTTCTTAAATGCCTCTTTATCGGTTTCGCCTATCCTAAGCAAGAGCCAATCAAACACCCCATCTCCAATTTCTACGCCCAGCTCTTCTTGATAATACTTTTGGGCATCATGAATATAATCCGCCTTCAATGTGGAAATCGCATCCATGCTGTCCGCGACGGAGTGTTTGCCGTCTTTGAAATAAGCTAATTGTGATTTGGGCATTCCTCCGATGAAGGAATACTCGCCAAATCGCTTAAGAAGATGGATGTGAACCTCTCTGCTGATTGTTTTGGACTCAAGCAATTCTCTTTTGGCCGTCTCAAGCATTCTGCCATCGCCATCGATGTGTTCAACGAATTCGGCGAAAGAAATGGGAAACATACGGGCATGCATAACCCCGCCAGGCAATTCGCTTGTTAATTCCTCGAGGTTGGATATTTTCGCCCCAAGCAGCGACCCCGAGAAAATAAAACGAAATTCCGTTTCTTCCATAAGCCTTGACAGGACGGTCTTGATTTCTCCTTCCGCCTTAAGCTTTTTGGATGTCGAAATCGCTTGGATTTCATCAATAAAGATGATTTTGCAAACATCCAAATCCGCATCGATTCTGGCGTTTGCGAAAAGGTTTCTAATAAAAGAGGGACCGCCTTCGCTTTGTCCGGTCACAATCGCATCTTTCACTCCTGGGGTGTTTTCGATATCGAGCAAAGGCAAGCGGGAATCGTCTTCAATATCATAGAGGCCTCTAAGAAATTGCTTAATGGATTCCGATTTGCCAATTTGCCTAGCTCCGAGTATCAACAAAGACCTTTTGTCGCCGTTGAACCAATCCTGAATGACTTCATCTATGTTTCTTTTTATATATGTCATGTGTTACTCCATTAGCAAAAACGCCCAAACGGGAAGGACCGTCATTTTTCCTCGCTGCTGGCAAGAGTTTAGCCCTTTGTCAATCAAGAGATATGGTCTAAAGGAACCGTTGCTTCTATCGACGACGCTTTTGAATTTCAACGCACTGAGATTGATGGAATTTGTGTTCCTTAGCTTAACATCTATCAGCCAAGGAACTACGGTATCGTAAGTTAAATCAATGATCTTATCTTTGCCTAACACCAAGCGGCGGACTCTATAGTTCTTCCGCAAACCAAAAGAATACAACACCGATTCAACGGCGTGGTATCTGCCCAATTCTCCACCCCAAATCCTTTCTAAGCCCGGGTCACATAAATATAAATCGCAATATTCGAAATTTAAGGAGGCGCCTTCCAGGGGCAACACGCCAACTATGCCAAGCTGCTCTAGAATCTTCGTAGCTCTCTTGAAGCGTTGGTACGTGCCTGTTTGTGAAATGAGGGAGAAAACAAACCGGTGATAGGTTTTTGACCTCGTGTTCCCGAAATTATCCAATATCAAAGATAAATTTCCGGAAAAAGGAATTTTCTCTTCTACGAAGGCCTGGATTTCTCTTTTTGTTTTTATTAATTCTGCATCGGCAAACGGCATGCCTCGTTCCAGCAGCGCAGAAACAACTCCAGGGAAACCGCCATAATTCGAATACTCCATCCACGCCTCTTCAAATTGGTCGGCGAAAGGATACTTTATGTTTGGCTCCGTTAATACGGTGTCCATTGAACCGATGATGTACTTACTCAACTTTAAGGAGCAATATTCGCGGAACGACAAAGGCCTCACTGTTAGTCTGTTGATGGATCCCACAGGCAAAAACCTTATGTCGTGGAATACAAATTCCCCGTAATCACTTATTAAAATATAGCGATGCTTTGATGCGGAGCACAATTTCTTAACCTGAACCAATATTTCGTCATTTGGCTCTATTCCGTCAAAAATCAACAGTTCTCCTAGCGGCTTTGTCATCATTAATGCGTTTATTATCGCCAATGATGTATCAAAGGATTTGGACTTTGAATCTTCAAATATCTCTTTGATTTTCTGATACGTTTCTGGGGGGAAATAGGTATGGGAAACACGGTTTTCTTCAGCCCAATCCACTATCAACGACGTTTTTCCGACACCTATTGTCCCCAAAACGAACAAGGCGTCTCTACCGTTGGATTGCCACCAATGATTGATGTGGTCGATATACTTTTTGCGCAGTATTTTCATGAGATTATTGTATTTCCAGCCAAACTGCACAGTCAATATACTTTGCCTATTTACGGATATTAATAAAAACAATAAAAGCCTATTTACGGAGATTAAAAACTTTAAGTTTTGCCTATTTACGGAGATTTATGATTACTATTGAGCGCTATTACGTTTTCGTCGTGATATAATGGCGGCGGTCCAGAGGAAACGCAACTCCGGTTGCCTTCCATAACCTAAAAAGCGCTCAGCGGTGCTGGGCGCTTTTTGCATGGTGGCCCGCCATACAAAGGTATAGGCGTTTATTCGCGATTGCTTTAAGCTGCCCAAAATCGGCCCGTCACGGGTAGGTGGTTATGGATGGGTTTGTTGGTTGGGCCACTGCTGAATAAGAGGGGATGTGTATGCATTAATGGGGTTGTTGATGTCTGAACTGCTTATCCCCTCCAATTCAGCAGAACCCTTGGTTCCCGTGACGGTTATATATAAAAGTGGTATCATCCTTGTGATAGAAAGAATTATCTACATAAATAACTATGGAAAGACAGATCGGCAACTTCCTATTCAAGGAGACCTCTATAGAAGGGGTATACGTCATTGAGCCCAAGAAGTATGGCGACAATAGGGGCTACTTCATGGAGACCTACAAGAAGGCTGACTTCGATGAAGCGGGATTGGTCTATGACTTCGTTCAGGACAACCAGTCCAAGTCCAAGAAGGGCGTATTAAGGGGACTGCACTTCCAGAAGGCATACCCTCAGGCGAAACTAGTCAGATGCATCGAGGGCAAGGTCTTCGATGTGGCGGTGGACCTGCGCAGGGGATCGCCTACCTATGGAAAGTGGGAGGGCGTGATA
>OCVV012866975.1_pt1 | contig 11084 bp, 23 predicted proteins | sample 1539721 | NCBI WGS metagenome assembly OCVV01 (sample SAMN02144230, study PRJEB22623) | gut metagenome | biome: sheep rumen | host: Ovis aries | place: New Zealand | reverse complement strand
TGATTGAATTGACCTACAACTGGCTTGTCTCCGTCTCCGTCTTTTGTTATTTCGAGCATGCTTGAAATCGTCGCTCTCCACTTTTCCAGTCGGTCTTGATCTGGATCAGTACCTAATACGTACTTCTGCGGAAAACTGTAGAATTCTGCAGCAACCTCGGAACGTAACAGCGTACGCATAGCGCTCTGTGTGTAGTCCATACATGCCCTTGATATCTTCGAGTGGCCGAAAGGCCGCTTTGCATCCGGTCTATAAATGACAGGAACCAATAAAGGATAAGGAGCGCTATTCTTTACGCATCTGGCTGGCTTTCCTTTCTCGATATACCAAGTTTCGCCAGGTAAGAAGTAAGCTTCTAATATCGGAGTTCCGAATTCATCACAGTCCAGTACGGCATAGCCTTCCTTCAACAGAGATGTGATCGTATCAATCACACCTGTAGCATTGAAGCCAGGGATTACCTGAAGCTTTGGATATCCGTCTTCATCATTCGAAATGTAAATGAAATCACACGATGATACCAAAGCACCATGAATTGCCGAATCGTATAGAACATCAGCGTTATTCATTTCGAATATTTCTGACATTCCCAAAACATCATTCTCAAATCCTCGGACTTTCAATCTGTCTGCCAGTGTGTCGACTGCGGTCGCACACCATGACATTGTCGATTTCATCCATGTCATTTCTGCAGGTATTGCACCCTTTAGATAGATAACCTGCTGTTTCATTTCGTAGTACTTGTATCTAAGATTAACTCTGTTCCTTTTTGTAGCTAACAGGCCTCTTAGATAGTCCACCCTTTTATGGTTCATGGCAGTGGTCTCCTTTCCTTCATCGAAATATTTACCTAGTACGCGGGAACTCGCCGGCTCACCACGATCGGGGTCGGTATGCCCCCCTAATTTTTGGTCAATAAAAAAAGCACATTAAAATGTGCGTATATACTATTTTTTACAGAATTTATCTCATTTTCGTCGTGCCCTGTACCCCGTCCAGTCGATGGTATGCGGTAAATTTCTGTTGCCTACCACCTCAGGAGGTGCATCGTCATTCGATTGACTGACCATCAGCTTATCACTCTTCGCTCTGTTACATGTGAGATGTGCGAGCTGGAGGTTGTCCAGGGCTGAAGGATGTCCGCCTCGGGATATCGGGACTATATGATCAATACACTTACTCAAAGGATGAGGAAAGGGGAGGGTCTTATCAACAGGACGGCCACATATTCCACACACATCCTGCGTCGCATAGATTCGTTTCTTGTTAGCTCTGAATTGCGTTTGATGCGTTCCTTCATGATCTGGTCTATGGTTCGGCATACAGCCACCTCCTAAATAAAATTGGACTGCCATTGCTGACAGTCCGAAGATAGAAAGGATTTGATTATTATGAAAAAAACAATCTTTGGTTTAATGGGTCGATAATGGAGAGCTCTTATGCAATTAAGGAGTAAGCTCTCCGAATTACCCATTCGCTTCTACCATATGAAGCTCAATATCATCTTATCAGCTAAATGCGTCTAGTTAACTAGATGTGTTAAATCTTAATCTCTAATCCTCTCATTACGCTGATCATGTGTTCGTATGGATTCTCATAGCCGTGAATGTGACTCATCTTTCTGTATGGCATCTTATTGATAAAGTCAATCATAAACTTGTTCTGATTGGTCTGAGCAATTACTTGACGCTTATAGCTTTCTGCCAGTTCAAGCCTTGCCTGTACCTTCTCTCTGCATTCAAGGACTTCCTGCTCATCCGACAATAGATTGTTGATTTTTGTAGATATTTCAACATGATTATTCTCTGCTTTAACTCCATCGTAGTTGCTGGATGACGGAAGACTGGCCAAGTCGTCGAGCTTCTGACGGATGCGCCTAAGCTCGTCCGTGTATTCGATTATTAACTTCTCATAGTTTGCAATCCTGTGAATCTCCGACATTATAAATCTCGCATTAGCTTCCGTCATATACTATCCTCCTTAATTTGCAAAAGTATGATATCCATACTCTTTCTCAATTCTCTCCTGTAAGTTCCTAATCGTAGTCTTGAGCCCGTAGTTCTCTCTTGTCAGCCTCTCGACTTCTTTCCTTGATTGAATCAACTCCTGGTATTCCTCGACTGGTATACATACCTTGTTTTCATCTAGCAAATCACTTGATGTCATCAGTTGCCTCCATTTCGTGCTTCATTGCAACTCTCAGCATTTCTTCAAAGGTTGTCCGGTATTGGTATGACTTCCACGATAGTATGTCGAGTTTTGCTTCGTTGTATTCCTTTTTGAATTTACATTTCAAGGCATCCAATACTGGATAAGGCTTTCGGTGCATCTTGCTGACCATCTCGCTGATTACAAACGTCTCCACATATGGATTCTTTAAAGCTTCTTTCCTCGCCTCTTTGGTCAATTGATTCAATATCCCTGCCAGTAGATTGCCTTTAAATTGTTGACCATATTCGCTATCAATATCATACATATCATCAATCCCAATCGTTCCGAGTCGGAGCTGATCCGATCAGGTATCCAAACCACATACCACTTAACCATACCAGGCTATAAATTATTATTGCTTTCATTCCGTTCTCCTTAATTCATACACACATTCAGGATGTAAATAGTGCGTTTTTAGCCTGCCGTTCTTGCAGTACAGTTCACTTAACCAGCTGTTTCCGGATTTGTGCTTTGCCTTATCAGTAAAGCTGATTACGCTGCATGTTCCTGTCTGCACCGCAACTCCGTTCTCCCATTTATAAACTTTTTCGTGGTTTTCGAAAAAATCGATGACCTCTATCACTTTATAATCAGTTGCGCTTTCCCTCGGCATTTCAAGCAGGACCTTTTTTCCGATGTAATTCTTTAATTCATGAAATGGAATCATAGCACCTTTAATCTGTTCTCCGTTTGTTACATGCCCAAGCGGAAAAGGGTCCTCGTATTCGCGCCAATTGAATAGTGTTAGTTCTTCCATCGTCTCAACTCGTACTTTCTTTTGAATAATCTTGTCAATGTCTCGCCGATCGTGCGACCGACTGCATCCAGAGGCTCGTTCATCCACTGGATTGACAGGTACTGCATGTAGTAGTAAACGCGACCGTCTACAGTCTTGAGAATCTCCATCGTGATTTGATCGCCGTCTTTATCGCTTAGCATAGCAACCTCCAAACGAGAAATATCATAATGGTGATATCGGTGATTAATATAATACTCGCCAATTTCATATTGTCATCGTCAAGAGCATCTTCAAATACCTTTGTCGTAATTGCTGAGTATATCGCTATGAAACCTAAGAAAGGCGCTAAATGGATAAATTCTGCCGATGTCATTCTTCCACCTCGTCATCAGACCAATTCTTTATCATTTCCATCGCTTGAAATACTCCTCGATATTTTCCAAATCCATAAGATAAATACGCAACTATAACAAGTTTGGAAATCTCTAAAATGTAATCGTTTATTGTCATTGCGATTCTCTCCTTTCAGCGTTTGAGCAATAATCATTAGGCTTCGTATCACCATAATAGCTTCCCAATAGCATACATATTTTGTGATTTGTCCATTGTTCGTAATATTTACAATCTTTGCATTGAATCAATTCATCATGATACCAATGCGTACCGTATTCATCATTGTATTTTACTAGAATCTCTTTCATTCTTCTTCCACCTCATAAGCCTTTGGCAATTCCATCCATTCCGTTGGTTCATATTCGGATTCTATTTCAAATTCTTCTGTAAACCACTTACCGTCCTCTATCCACGCTATATAAGGACTTCTAGGGTTATTGTACAAATATACAAGCACTTCCGTTCCCTCTTTGGGTAATCCTTCGCTTACTGGAGTCCATTTAGACTCTGCATCTATGGTTGGCGCACCGTCTATCCAATCAACGAACTGATTTAATACGCTATCTACTCTTGCAACACGGTTTATTTTCCATGCTTCGATAGATAGTTTCTGTGCTTTCCTTTTGAGTGCATCTGCATCAATTAAGCGTGACATTTCTATCTCACCTCAACGTATACGAGAAAAGCTATAAACAGTATCAAAGTACGAACGATAATACCCCAATCTTCTTCTTCGTGTGCCTTACCGATTATCGAACCAGCCATAATAGCAACAATTGTTCTTGATATGATTTCAATCATATTAATGTTTTCACTCATTTTCCGAACCTCTGTACAAACCAATCAACAATATCACCGATTATATTTAATATTGCTAAAATCATAACTGACACAAAAACAAGCATTAAAATAGCCATCACAACTGCGAATAAAGCAATTAGTACGTCACTTACAATATCCGTCATCTTATCTCACCTCAAATAAAGCTTTCTTGATACGCTCTTCACCGATTTCGGAAATAGCTTTTTCTGCTTTTTCACGTGTATCAAAATAAATTAAACCTTGCATGCCAACCCCAGTACAACCGACAACTAAAGAATCACTAGTATTTACCCACATATAATAATTGCAAATACTTCCCATTCTAAACCACCGTCTGCCACCGTGTTTCATCAGTAGAGTTTCAATTTTCCTGCGTTCTACGTCTTTTTCGGCATCTTCATAAGTCAAAAAGATGTTGCCGTTATCACGTTCATCATCGAAGCAACCATACCATTTGTCATCTTCAATAAATCCATCGCAGGTTATGATAAAGATTGTATCTCCTTCTTTCAAATCCCATACCGTTTTTGGTTTCGGCGGTTCAAGTTTGATATTCACCCATTCCAGACTCTCATCAGCTCTTTCAGCCCAACAAAGCACTTCTTGCTCTCCATACTTTTCAATCAAGTCTTTTAACTTCATAGTTGTTCTCCTTTCCGTATCCAGTGATAGCCTCCAGCAGGAAATCCGGTATTGACTGCAGCGTTGATTCCGCTTCTGCTCACATGATGGGCAACGGATGCTTCTCTTGCGTTATGGAATTCCTCGCCAGTTTCAACACATATCACCGGTAGATTGTATCTTTGTGTTACGATCCTGTATCGCTTATCAATAGGACTTACTTGGGCCTCATCTAAAGCCCATTTAGCACCATCCTCAAACAAGAAGGTAAACGGTGGATAAACACCCACCTGTTTACACTTTTTACCCAAATAGCTACCTTTTGACCGGCCTAATCGGTTTGTACGATTGCCTTCCGATTTATCGGTCAGCTTTGTAAATACAAACGGATATTCGTCACTCATTGCAATACCTCATCTGTAAACAATCTCTTGAGTGCTCTGTAGTGCTGGATAGCTTGAGCGATTGTTAAACTTTCCAGTTCAATCGGTTCGGCATCCTTGAGTTCGTCAATTTCGGCATGTAAATCGTTTACCATGATGCCGTACTTCATGCATTCCTTGTCTTTCTTCATGTACTTGTCCGTTAACTCTTGGAGTTCCTTGTTCAGCTTTTCGATTTCTGCGAGTGCCGTTTGATGTTGGTTCACTTTAGTGTTGTAATCGTATTCCAGCATTTCGTGTTTATCGGAAATATCTTTATAGTCATATTCATATCCGGCAAGCTCTTCCTTGGCTTTGTCGAGTTCATCTGTCAATTCCACGATCTTACGATGGTCTTCTACCGATTCGGCCGTCATCTTCAGAATGTCTTCTTTTGTGTACTTTCGACCGCCTAACCATATCTCCGGCTCGTTGATTTCTGCTAATGGCTCCGAGAGGTCATCGATTAAGGTAGGTTTCTCTTCTGGTACTGGTTCGATCGGTTCAGCTTTCTTCGCCGGTTCCTTGTCAACTTTAATATTTGGTTCATCCATCTTCGGAATCTCGATATCCAAAAGCTTACTGATATCTTTCAAGACATATGTACTGTACTTCATACTCTTACGGTTGAGTATAGTCTGCAATGCTACTTCATCAGCTTTCACTTTTCGAGCTAACCACTTCATATCGTGGTTGTCAGATTGTAATTTCTGTTCAATTTGTTCTTTGAATAATGGAATGTTGATCATGATTGTTTTTTCTTCTCTCTTTCTTTATCTTTTCTTAAAATGGAAGGTCATCCGGTGCGACCTCAAATGTATCGACATCTCTTGCGTATATACTTCCGTTTTGTGGAATCTCAGGTTTTGCGTTCTTCGATTCCAGGAACTGCACCGAGTCAGCGACTACCTCGGTTACAAATACTCGCTGACCATCCTTGTTCTGGTAGTCTCTTGTTTGGATTCTTCCTTCCAAACCGATTAATGATCCTTTGTGTAAATATTGCGACATTATCTCCGCAGTTTTATTCCAGGCAACGCAGTTGATAAAGTCGGTATCCTGTCCCTGGGATTTAACGTTGCGAGTAACGGCAAGGCTGAAGCTGACTGTTACATGTCCGGACTGCGTTGTCCGAGGTTCTAAGTCTTTTGTCAGCCGGCCGATCAGTACCGTTCTATTGATCATGTGGACGCTCCTTTAACTAATTCATTCTTCCATGTAGTAAGTTTTCCTTTTAAAAACTCCGTATCTTCATCGGTGTAGAATTTAACCGATGTATTGCCGGTTAAATCTATAACCTTCTGAGCTGTTGCGTTATAGCTTTCGTAATCTTTAGGATTGCAATGGTATTGCATCCGACCTTTTATGTCCTTTGGTACTTCGTCCCAGATTACTCTTTCCGAAAAATCATCATCATAATAAATTGGCTCGCTGCCGTACCCAAAACGCTTATGCCATACGTCCTCCTGTTCAAACTGAACTCTTTTAGGAAGGCTTTCCTTTAGCTCTGCAATTGAAGGCATATACTTATGCTCTGCTGACCATTTCTGAACGGCTCGCATAACATCGGCATAAGGTTCATCTTTAAACATGGATTCCCATAGACGGATCATAAGGACCTGTTCATCTGTAGTCAGCTCTTTAAAGTGGTATGGATAAACCACTTTCAGAGTCTTCAGAATCATCGATGTTTCCTGCTGGTTCAATTGTTATATCTCCTTCCAGTACCTGCTCAAATACATCTTTATTCTTTGACAGGTTAATCTTCTGATTTAGATAGGTGTCGAACTTAGTTCCGAATAATGTATTAGGTGTCAGGAACTTCTCATAGTCCGTACCTTTCCAGTCTGTAAATTTCTTATCGATAACGGTATAGAAGTCGTTAACTGTGTAACCTTCTTCTAATCTCTGGATAATGAGGTCCTGATATTTGGAAGTTTTTGAACTGTAATTAGAATGAGTCTTAGAATTTAAATAAGCGATAATTTCGTCGATGCTCGACATATATATACTAACCTTATCTAATCTAGTCTTACCTAAACTAACCTTATCTATACTATCCTTACCTATACTAACCTGTGTATCCGAACTGTATCCATCCTGTATACAGTCTGTATCCAAACTGTATACATTGTTTTCTTTAAGGGTTAATTGCTCTCTTTCTTCCCTGTAAACGGTCGGTTTATAGCGGTCTCGCTGGATGTAATTGTGTATCTTCCAATGCTTAATAACTACGATTCCAGAGTCAAATGGGATGATGAATTTCTTAGAAATTAGGACCTTCATATCATCGTCCGTCGAGCCGATCATACGCTGAATCTTTTTCGGATTATTTATAAATCCATCGTCATCCGCTCTCATGCTTAAATGAAAATAAAGGGCTTGCGTCGATAACGGCATATCAAGGAATAAATCACTGTCTATCAACTGTTTTGCAAACATTCTTCTTTCTGCCATTTATTCACGCTCCCTTATTTCTACAGCTACGACTGCGACCGCCATAGCTGACCAGATATCCTTTTTAAAACCGTAAAAATACCCTGGCTTTTTCTTAGTCCCTACGATTCCGAAACGGTCAATCAATGCCTGTCGGATATTGCTATCCTTTGCCCTGGAATCGTGGCAGAGAATATTTTTCTCTTGAATACGGTATACAAGGAGAGGCTCAGCCTCTCCGAATGTTTCTAAAATAATTTGATAGAACCGTCCGATCCATACGCACGTTTCAAAGACTTCCTTTCCTACAGCCATGCCGTAAGATGCTATCATCTCGATAGCTGTCGAATCGATTGGATATTTATCCTTTGCCTCTTTGATAATGCTGACCAGTTCATCATTGAACACCTTTCCTTTGTCGATTACTTTCGATAAATCATTCTCGACAATGACATAGGCGGATTCAGTGTTGCCCGGATCAATTGCTAACAGCATCAGCTACCTCTTTGACCTCTCCAGTGTCTGGATCAATGACTTCATACTCAGCCTCAAAGTACTGGTTAGGTACTTCGCTCATATCTTCCTTGACCTCTTCCTTTACGGTCTCATCTTCGGCAACAGCTCGAACGAATTCCGATTTCAAAGGCGCATATTTCAATGCCTTCTTTAATACTGTTTTCTTTGCCATCTCTTCGAAATTGGTCTGCCATGGAGAATTATTATAAGATTGAGAGTACTTCTTTCCATGTGCTTCTACTTCGTCCTTGGTCATGACTTCAAAGCCGTATGCCTTCATTTCTGGATTCTCCCAAGTCGCATAGTATGCAATCGGCTTTCCTCTGTCTGTAACGGCTGGAATGTGCTTGATATCCGGATGTAATCCGAGCGTATAGCTGAATTCATCGTTCTCATAAACTACGTATGCATTTGCATTTGTACCTGCTCTGTGTGCCAGATCTAACAGACCTTTGTATCCAATCTGGAACTGGCACTGCATTCCATTCTTAGAGCGGTACGGAATTAAATAGGCATGTCCTAATGGAGTATTTGGCTCAAGGCCTAATTGTGCAGCGTTCATCATTGCGCCCAGAAACGACTGAGGTGTGCATTCTGCAAGCTTTGGAGTATTTGATACGGCACTTAATGCGATACGTGTAAAGCGCTCTGGAGTCATTACGGAAGGCAGTGCCTTCTGAATTTCGCCCTGCATCGAATTGATATAGTCCTTAATAGATTTTGGTCTAGCAGACACAGAGGACTGCGTTTTTTTGATTAATCCTTTTTGGTTAGTTTCTGTCATTATCTTTTATCTCCTTTATTGTGAATCTTCTTGATGTGCTCGTATTGCAGTATTCCTGGTAAACACCTGGATGATTCTCTTTGAATCTCTTTGTATCGAACTTTGTAGTCGTGGTTTCTTTCCAAGCGATACGGTACCGATCTGTGTAGCCCTGTTCATTGTCTGCGAGCTTGCTTTTAATGATGTTTTCGTATTCTCTTTCGGTCTGTTCAAGCTCTTTAATCTGCCTTTTGATATTGATCAATATTTCTGTTTCTGTATTGAAGTCAGTCAAATCGACTGGATCATACTCCTTAACACTTGAATATCTGGAGGCTAAGGCTTCACTTGTAGACTTTGCATCGTCTACAGGAGGCTCTGTATCGTTAACGACCGAATCCCAGAAGTCGGCTTCTGCATCAATTAATGCCTGAATCTCTTCCTCGTCTCGATTAATCTCAAAGATATGGAAGTCCTTGCCTAATACAAGGACCGCCAGATACCACTTCTTTAGTCCTGTAACCGCCATATAGTGCATGCACTGCACATAGTACGATGCAGGTATATCTCCCTTATCGTATTTAGTACGGCTGAGTGCAGATGTAGTTTTACATTCGAGCCCTGCCTTTTCTCCGACGATCAGTCGGTCCACATTGGCGAGCATGAATGGATAGTCTGGATGCTGAAATGAATATCCGGACTTCTTTGCTTTCAATCCTGTCTTTTCGCAGAATCTCTCAACAACATACTGCTCCAAGTCTCTGCCAAGCCGCATCGCTTCGTTATCTGAATCATTGGATACTCTGCCTGTCTTCTCACACCAGAGCGCATATCTGCTCTTATAAGGATTGACTCCTATAACGGCACCGGCATCTGATCCGCCGATTCCTTTCAAGCGGTTAGCTAACCACTCTTCTCTAGTCTTCGGCAGTTTGTGCTTGATCGGCTTGAATGTCTTCATTTAGTTCCTCCTTCTTCCATTCTGCATATTTAAGTTTTGCAAATCCGACCAGTGTATATCTTTCGATTCCGATTCGATACAAATCATTCAAGGCGCTATCCAAATAAGGAAGATTTTCATCAGGGATGAATCCGTCATTCTCGTATTCAGTTAGATCGCCAGTTAGTTTAAGATAGTCGAATAATCCATCTAAATATGACCGTTCAAGGATATAATCCTCGAATGCGACCAATTTATTGCGAAGTGTCTGGTTCTCCTCTTCCAATCCTTTTACATGTCTGCTCGCATAGGTTAAGCGCTGTTTGAGGTTGTACATATTGTCGATCATGCTATCGTATTGTGCTTTTCTGATTTCCATCGTCAGATCATAGCTCTCATCCGTTTCTGCATCAAAATCGCACCATTCAGATGCGTCTAATTGAGCATCATAGTATCCTCGCAGCTTTTCAATTGCATCGGTATCTACCCATTGACCGTTGATATTTTGCATATTATCCTCCTTCGGTATACCGGTTAGCCTTCTTCCAAATTCACGCAAGGCATCCCATATTTTTTCGTAATCTTCTTTCATTTATTAGCCTTGTCCGTTAATGCTTTGTGCGCATTCTCTGCTCCCAGTCATTTAGTTCCTCTACGAGTTCATGAGTCGAGTCTTTATCATTAAGTGGTACAGCTATACTTTTGCCTTCGATTCCATCTGCTAAAGCCTTGCTGATCTGTGTAACTGCGTCCTTAATGATTCTGTCAATATCACTAATTAGCTTATCTTTATCCAGTCCAACAAAATCAGCATAAAGTGCGATACCGTCATCTGCGGTATGAGCTCTTGCATGTACTATAGGCATTAAGGTATCCGCATCTACACCTAGTGAATATTTCAGAACGATGATATCCCTCTCCGCACCGGATAGCTTTTTTAAGAATTCATTACCAAGTGCTTCTTTCAATTCTTTGATAAATTCATTACGATTCATTTAATAATCTTCCTTTCTTTGCTATAATTTAATTGGCTTATTTCCCAAGCCCTTTGTTTTCCGAGTGTCATTGTTCTGCAAAACGTGACACTCTTTTTAAATACTCTGTTAGTCCGAACTTACGAACAAAGTCAGCTGTTATGTAGCTCCCTTTGCATATCTTCCGGACTTCTTTCTTTGTCATCACTTTGCTGGCTTGATTCGATGAAATGCCCAGAACCTTCGC
>OCVV011329603.1_pt1 | contig 11084 bp, 6 predicted proteins | sample 1539721 | NCBI WGS metagenome assembly OCVV01 (sample SAMN02144230, study PRJEB22623) | gut metagenome | biome: sheep rumen | host: Ovis aries | place: New Zealand | reverse complement strand
AACATTTTACTAGCTTTCATAAAATCATTCCTTTCAAAACGAAACAATTATAGCACAAACTACGTTAGATTGTCCACATTTTGAGGTAATCTTAGAAAAAATAGAATCCAACTATTTACAGCGGAATTTACTTTTTCAATTAACATAGAATTTTTTAATAGATAATTCTTGGTAAGAATTTGACAAAATGGCTATAATTATAGTATAATTATACTAAATTTTTTCAAGTCGATTCAATTATAAAAGAAGGAGATATTATGGAAAAGAAAGTCAATAAGCCTGAAGTCAACATTTTTGCCCTAGGTGGCCTTGGCGAAGTAGGTAAAAACATGTATGTCATTGAATATGGCAAAGATATATTTATTGTTGATTCAGGAATTATATTCCCTGATGAACATTTATTAGGCGTTGATTATGTAATACCTGATTATAGCTATTTAATTGAAAATGAAGCAAGAATCCATGGTTTATTTATTACCCATGCCCATGAAGATCACATAGGTGGTATTCCTTACTTATTAAAAAAAGTAAAGATTCCTGCAATCTACGCTTGTGGTGTCACTGTCGAAATGATTGAAAATAAATTGGAGGAATATCCTGATTTATTATCAATGGTTAAAATTGTTGAGTTCAAAAGTCACTTTATTTATAAATTCAATAAAGTTGAGGTTTCTTTTATTAGATTAAATCACTCAATTCCTGATAGTTTTGGTATTTGTTTTAAAACACCACTTGGAACTATCTTCCATACAGGTGATTTCAAATTTGATTTCACACCAGTTGGCCAAAAAGCGGAATATGAAAAGCTTGCCAAGCTTGGAGTTGATGGATGCTTAGCACTTCTTGCTGATTCTACTAATGCTTTAAGAGAAGGATTCACAGAATCAGAAAAGAAAATTGGTGAATCAATTAAAGAATTATTTTCTAAAATAAATAAACGTATTATTTGTGCAACCTTCGCATCTAACATGTTTAGAGTGCAACAAATAATTGAAGCTTGTGTTGAAAATCATCGTCATGTTGCAATATTTGGTCGTTCAATGGAAAAAACAATTGAGGTTGGTCAAGAGGTTGGTTATATCAAAGCTCCAAAGAATACTATAATTGAAGCAAGTGATATCGATAAATATAAGCCTGAAGAATTGTGCTTACTATGCACTGGTTCACAAGGTGAGCCTCTTGCAGCATTATCAAGAATCGCAAATGGTAGCCATAAACTAATCAAATTAATGCCATCTGATACAATTATCTTTTCTTCTTCTCCTATTCCTGGAAATCAAGAAGGAATTAATAGAACAATCAATTTATTATTTAAGCAAGGTGCCGATGTTATAACTCACTCACCAATTGCTGATACACATACAACAGGTCATGCTTCTCAAGGTGAGCTAAAATTAATGTTATCCCTTGTTAAGCCAAAATATTTTATTCCAATTCATGGTGAATATCGTATGCAAAGAGTTCATGCTGATTTAGCTATTGAAACTGGTGTAAAGCCTGAAAATTGCTTTATCCTAGAAAATGGTGATGTAATAACTATTAATGAAAATGGTGCAAAACCAAATGGACATGTCCAATCTGGTGAGGTCTACATAGATGGCAGTGGTATTGGTGATATTTCTTCTGTTGTCATTAAAGAAAGAAAAATATTATCTGAAGATGGTATGTTTGCAGTAATATTAACAATAGATTCAAAAAACAAAACAATCCCACTTGAACCACAAGTTGTATCACGTGGCTTCATCTATATGAAGGATAATGAAGAATTAACTAGATATTTCTTATCAGAAGTTAAAAAATATGTATCTGAAGAATTTGGAAAAATGAAAATACTTAATCTACTTACAATCAAATCAGGATTAACTGAATTCCTAGGTAGATTAATTTACGAGAAAACTGATCGTAAACCAATGATTATTCCAATTTTTATGGATATAAATCCAGGTACAAAAGCATGAAAAAGTTTATAAAAACAATTTTAGTCATTGCCCTTATGATTGCTGTACTAGCATTCATTGGAATGGCTTGGAGATCAAGTAGATAACAAAAGAGTTGCTGATTATTTCAGCAACTCTTTTTTATTTGTTAAACTCTAATTCTTCTTCTATAAAATTGATTTCAAAATATTCATCTTTGTTAATTGTTATAGATAATATGAAATCATTATATTTTAAATTTCTAGTATAGAATTTTTCTTCTTTATAAAACTTTCTTCCATTAATAGGAATAGCTGGAATAGATTTAACATCATCAACTATTCCACTTCCATAACATTTAACTAAGCTTTCCTTAGAAGTCCATATTCTATAAAAGTCTTCATCAGTTTTAATGAATTCAAATTCATTATCATTAGAAATATATTTTCTAATTCTATCATCACTTTTTTTAACTAATTCAATATCAATACCAACATTGACATCAGCCTCAGCATAGATGATTAAATTATGGGAGTGAGATATGTTAAAGCATTTAGTATGTGATATAGGTTTACCAGAAGGTAGATTATAAAAATCTGGAACATATTTTCTCTTGAAATATTGTGATACTAAATGTTGTTGTAAATCTTGAAGCTGTTTATATCTTTTAGCTTCCATCATATCTTCTTTTGTTACATAAGATAGACTATCAATATCAAAATCAGGATAATCATTTAAATCAACAATATGAAGCATTACCTCATTTTCCATTTAATCACCTCCAACCATTAATAATATTTTAACATAGAATAAAAAATAAAAAAAGGGCAATCCCATTTGGGATTAGCCCTTAGTTAACAAACTAATTATTAAGCTTGGTTAGCAGGAACTGCAGTAATTGATAGCTGTGCTTGGTTGTTAACGATAGTTACAGTAATTGTATATCTACCTGCTTCAACAACTTTAATATTGCCACCATTATTAGCAAATGCTGCAGGTAAAGAATCAACATAACCTAAATTCTTTGCACTAGACCAACCATGATCAGCAACTTTGAATTCAGCATCAGCAGCTAAATTTAAAGTGATAGTTGCAGATTGCTTGTCAGCAGCAGGAGTTAATGCATAGTCATTATTGTCAGACCATTCATTCATAGTACCTTTTACGAAGAAGCCTTCAGCTGTAACGATTACTTTTTCAATTACAGTAAATTCGCCATTAGCATATGAAGCATCATCAGTTTCTTTGAAATAAGTCTTAGTTTTACCGTCTTCTACTTTTTGTTCAGTTTCAGACTTAACAACAAATGCATTTTGGTTTTTACCAGTTTGTAATTCTAAGTTCTTAGTTTGAGCACCATCTTCAACACTTACGATGAAGCCTGTAGAACCATATGGAACTGTTACTTCATAAACGTTGCCTTCAGCACCTTCAACCTTAGTCATTTCTAGTCCTGGCCAACTAGCATGTTCATACTTGCTTCCCCAAGTATGCATATAAACTTTCTTACCTGCAGGAACTTCGCCTTCAAGTTTAGCATATAAATGTAATGGTTCAAATTCAGTAACTGTACCATTGTCATATTTACCAACAGCAGCAACTAACATATCTTTAGTCTTAGGATTACCTTGTGCATCTTTTCCATCAGGCACTGTCTTAGTTGCATTCTTAACGATAATTAAGTTTTCATCTGCACTTGTAACAGGCTTAATGTTTTCAGTTTGAAGTTTACCATTACCTAAGTTAACGATGAATGTTGTATCAGCAGTTACATGAATCTTATAAACCTTTTGTTCTGCAGAAACTTCAGTAATTTCTTCAGCAGTTAATTCTTTTCCTGGCCAGTCGCCTGCTTCCATACCACCAAAGTAATAAATATGGAATGCTTCACCATCAGCTAATTCTTTTTCTAGCTTGAAGTATAAGTCATATTCTTTGAATTCTTTTGTAGCTAACTCAGGATCTGTAGCCTTTGGAGTATAGTTGTCATAATCAACAATGTACTTACCTTTAGAGTTCTTTTCAGATAAAGTTAACTTATTATAGTCTGGTGTGAAGTCTAAGTCGATTGTTTGTGTAGAACCGTTGTTAATAATTACATGGTAAGTATTAACTGGAACTATAAAGCCATATAGATGGTCAGCTTCAGAAACTAATGTCATAGCTTCGCCTGGCCATGAAGTCTTAGATGCAGCTACGATTTCTTCTTCATCAGCATGATCAGCATCACCTTTTGACCAATAATAAATGTTAGCATTTGTCCATTCTGCTGGTACAACAGCATAAACTGCCTTAGCTTCTGTAGCATGACCAGCTGTTGGAACTAATTTTGCTATTTCTTCTACTACATTTTTACCACATACTGTACAAGTATGATTTCTTGAGCCCTTTTCTTTTAAAGTGGCTTCCTTAGTAACTGTCCAGTTTCCCCAAGTATGAGCTTCCCAGTCACCATATTCACCAGCTGTTGCATTAATTACTACTCTGTGCTTAGTATTATCACTTTCATATACTTTTTCAGCTTGAGTAGTAGTTGTTGCTGGTGTAGTTGTTGGTGTAGTATTACCACCACAAGCTGCTAGTCCAACTACTGCAGAAACAGCAGCAAGACCAAATAAAATACTTTTTACTTTTTTCATTTCTCTAAATTTCCTCCCTTGAATTTCATAAAAAGTCTTTTGAACATCAAAACATTTCTGTTCTTATAGACAAGTTCGTGCCTTTTTTATGTATTTAAAATCAAAATCGATTTTAAAATCTACTTAACTCTATATGCAATGATAGTTTGATATGGATTAATCGTTGTATTAGCAGATAATGTAAAGCCATCTAGATTTAGAGTGTCAAGATATAATGTGTATCCCTCTAAATCAATACTCTTAGGTCCGCCAACGCCATTGCTATGAATGATTACATATTCTTTTTCTGCATCAGAAATCTTATATGAAATCATTGATTTAGTAGCATTTGTCGTAACAGAAATTGCTTGTGCATCAGTTTTGCCCATTGCAAGTGCTGATGTAGTTGTTTTTAAAGCAATTAACTTCTTATAATTTTCAAACATATCAGCATTCTTAATCTTTAATGAGTAATCAAGCTCATTAACCTTATAAGATGAATTATAAGAATTACTATTTCCACCCTTAGTTCTTAAGAATTCTTCACCAGCTAGCATAAATGTTACACCTTCAGTTGTAAATACAACACTATTAGCTAGCATAGCCATCTTCTTAATTGTTGCCTCATCAGTGATACCCGCAGCCTTGATTCTATCATATAGTGTGTAATTATCATGGCAAGTTACATAATTAACAGCTTTATAAGGATCATTACCATTTTGAATAATACCCTTAATACCATTAATGATTGCAGTTACATCACTAGCACCAATTGATGATGCATTAGTAATCCAACCCTTTTCAGATATACCGCTTAAACCACCCTTAATAAGGGCATCTCTTAATTTATCATTGAAGCAACCAAAATCAACAAATTTATTAAGTGCTGCTTGGTTAGCTACTGATCCACTATAAGCGATTGTACCGCCAGCCCAAGGCTCACCATAAACTGTGATATGTTCATCTACATTATCATGTAAATTCTTTACAAGAAGATTCATTGTTTCAACATCATGAATACCCATTAAGTCGAAACGGAATCCACCAAGCTTATATTCTGAAGCCCAGAATTCTGTAGAATCAATCATGAACTTACGATACATTGATCTTTCAGATGCAGTTTCATTACCACATCCACTACCATTAGATGGAGTACCTGAAGAATATCTAAAATAATATTTAGGCATTAAAACATCAAAATTAGATTTTTCAAGACCAGCAACATGGTTATAAACAACGTCCATAATGATATCTATACCGGCATCATTATAAGCCTTAACTAAATTCTTGAATTCTTTAATCTTTTCATATCCATCATATGGATTCTTTGAATAACAGCCTTCAAGTGAGTTGTAATTAAGTGGGTTATAACCCCAGTTAAATTCAACATGTCCTTCTCTTTCATCATTAGCTTGATCAAAGAATGGAATGATTTGAACAGCATTTACGCCTAATTCCTTAACATGGTCAAAGCCTGTCTTTACAGTCTTGCCATCTTTTGTATAAGTTGTACCAGCTTCATAGAAGCCAACATACTTCTTAGCATTTTCTGCTGTACCACACCATGTAGTTGAGCTAGTTAAATCAGCGATATGTGTTTCATAAACTGTTAAATTTTGTGAATTAGTATGCTTAACAGAAACAGTATCCCAACCAGCTGGGTTTGTCTTAGAGAAGTCAACAATCATACCTCTTAAACCGTTGATACCAGTAGATTTTGCATATGGATCAACGATTTCTTGATTTTGATATGTTGCATTTGTAACAATGTATGTATAATATTTACCTTCTAAATTGCCACTTACAGTTGCGCTAAATACGCCCTTTTCACCCTTAGTCATTGTATAGTCTGTATGTGCATCTGAACCATTTGTTAGGTTAGCAGGTGTACCTGAATCATATACTCTTAAAGTGATAGCTGTAGATATTGGTGACCAAACCTTGAATGTTGTGCTTGCAGCTGTATAAATAGCACCAAGCTCACCATCATAGTTATATTGTGATTTGAAATCTTCAGTATCATAAAGAATTGATGTGTCAGCAAGCTTGCTCATTGTTCTACCAGTATTAGTGAATGTAACATTTAATGTGTATGAAGACATAATATCTGGTAATTCATTACCCATATTAAAGATTTTTCTTTTTGCAGTAGATGATGCATCTAGCTTATCAGTTCCAACTGTATTTGAATATAATACAGTATCACCATTTTTGATTTCAAAGCTAGAGAAATCATTGTTTGTTTGGAACCAAATTTGGTAACCATTTCTATTTGAGTGAGCTAAGCTGAAATATGTAATTTCATCAGCAACCACACCAGTTGAAGTTGAATACATTGCTTTATCTCCTGATTTTAAATAAATTTGGAAATATCCTGCTTCATTCTTTTGGAAATTATCAAACACAATAAATCTATCACCATCAACATCCTTTGTTGGGTTTTCAGACCATGGTTTATTATCCTTAACTATGAAGCCTAGTGAATTATTTCTAAGTGTAGATGAAAAATCGCTAAATTTATATTTTGCATATAAACCATAATCATCTTCACCAGTGAAATCATAATCACCACCATCTTTTCCCTTTTCCCACATCCAAATATTGTATTTATACTTATCACCAGTCATACCAGTTTTATTAAAGTGAATAGTAAAACCAACATCTTCTGTAGAAGGAGGATCGTTATCGGCAGTTTTTTGAGTTGTTGGTGTCGTAGTTTGTGTTGGAGTAGTTGTAGGTGTTTGAGTCGTAGTAGGGTTATTATTACCACCACAAGATACGACTGTTAATACTCCAGCTAAAGCCAACGACAACCCAAATACTTTTTTTATTATATTTTTCATAAATCCGTATCCTTTTTCATTTCAAAATTTTGATTTGGAAAACATTTAATTGTTGTATTAATTACTTGATTTTTACCTTTTACTAATGATTTAGAATTAAGGGTTTTAAGCATCCCATATGGATCAACCTCAAAGTAGTGCATGACTACCACCTCATCTCCATTTGGACTTTTTTGTAATGTATTAACCTTGTAGGTCAAAGTATCTTTGGCATCATTTAAAGAAAACAAATTATAATATTTAGCACAATTAGCAATAACATAATCCCCATAATACATTCCATCACGGTGATATCCAGCTGTTAATGTCGCATAAAAATAATTGGTCATATATTTTTCATAATCTGTATCTGAAAATGCATCCTTAGTTAATACACCATCAGTTTTTTTAAATGTGTGCAATTCATTATTTTCTTTATAAAGTAATACTTCTTCTTTACTATAAGAATAATCTGTGCCCACATAACTGCCACTTACTTCAGTAATTTGATAAAAATAATTGTTTGTCCTTGAATAATACATCCCTATATTGATTGTACCTGTTTGTACATCATTTTCAGTATAGGTTGTCTCAATATTCGCATATCCTAATTTTACGTGTTCAAAAGTCTTATCGAATGAAATATTATAAACGAAATCCTTTATTGGACCATCAGGAATATTAGGACTACAGCTTACTAAAGCAAGTATTAATACCAAAAATAATAAAGAAATTTTTTTCATATTAAGCGCCAAATGTATATGTAGCTTCACCCTTACAATAATCTGCAGGATTGCCTGAATTAGAATTTAAGGTTGCAAATGACTCTTTAACTAAGTAGCCATGACTATCATATACAACTTCTACATTCCATTTAGCTCTTGCTTGTAATTCTTGATATTTACCATCATTAATAATTAAGTTTTTATTTACAGCAAATGTTTTAGCAGTTAATCCACCCATTTCATTTGCATAATAATATACCTTATCTAATCCGGCAACACGATACATCTTTGCCTCTAATTGATATTTAGTAGATAAAGGTATATCATTATTATTCTTTTCTTCACTATTCCATGATGTTAATGTTATGTGAAGAGGAACACTTAAATAATATGATGCAGCTTTACTCTTATCATATTTATCCAATGAATCAGTGAATGTAACATCCTTAGAGACACTATCTCTAATATTATCTTCACCATTTTCTTGCTTTGGATTTCCAAAGAAATTAAGCGTACCTTCTACATGATATGAATTATAAGTCGCAGCTGTATCAAACTTAGTTACAATTTTTGTAACTTCATCAGCTGATATATATCCACCTTGTGGATTCTTACCATCACAAGATGATAAAACAAGTGGAAGTGCTAATAATAAGAGGAATGGTAACAAATGTTTCTTCTTCATAAGAACACCTCCTAATAAATCTTAATATCAAGTGATTTTTCAGTTACGTGGATTTTATTAACATCAAATGCTAATTTAATTGTTTTATCAGCAACTTCTTTTAATTCTGTTTCTACATACAAATCTGATTGACTAGTTCCATTATCATATACGCAATGTAAGAAACGTTTAGTTTCATAGTCAAGAAGTTCTTTAACTTCTACCTCGATACCTTCATCAGATAGCATATATGCATCATGAGGTATTTCAAGAATATATTGCTTAGTAAACACCTTAATACCTAAACTTTGAATCATCTTATTTGAAATTACATCAGATGATAAAGTTACAAGATCACCAGTTTTAAAGAAGAATAGAATACCTGCAAGTGTCTTTTCCATCTTATATTGTTCAGTTAACTTAGCTAATTCAGCCTTGTAATCCTTATCAATATATTTTTGTGGATTATTTTCTTTATCACAAGCAAGAACTAATTCATTATATTCCTTCTTTAGGTCTCTTACTTGACGCTTGTATTCGCCTTTAATAGTACTCAATTCAGTATCTCTATCAATTGCACAAGCATTAAGTTTCTTCTCAACTTCATTCTTTCTTTCAAGTGCGAAATTAGATTTGAAATCTCTGAATTCGATTGCTCTCTTACGATAAGCATCTTTATCTTTATTAATTTGCTTAAATGTTTCAAAGTCAGCAATCTCTTTATTCTTGATATCTTCGTATGTATTCCATACCTTTTGAGCTTCTTCTTTTGAAGTATTCTTATATTGCTCAGTAACTTTAGCAGTTTGTTCTTTGAATTCAGCTTTCTTTGCCTTTAATTCTTGCTGGAGTTTGGCTTTTGCCTCAGCAACCTTAGCAGCATTTGCAGAAGCATCAACGCCCTTATTTGCTGCAGCTAAATCACTTTCATGTTTAGAATTCAAATCACCAATAAGTTTGCCAAATTTTTCTTCAACTGCGCTAATACGATTTTTAAGCAATTCATCATATTTATCACCAACAAATCCTTTAGCTGTTTCATGGTTAATAAACATTGAATTAATTTTATCATATTTAGCAATTGAGCCTTTAACAACCTTACCGTCTTTAATAAATTCAAGCTGAGTAAAATCAAATCCTAAGCCATAAGTTTCTTTAGTTTCACATGAAGAATCACATGTTGCAAATAATACTTGGTCTTTTAATTTGAATGATAAAACTTGAGTCTTACCAACCTTTTCTACGCTAGAAACCTTTTGGCTTCCTTCACTAAGAAGTAATGCTGAAGTTGGAATAGTTAAATCATAAGTTCCATCAGCTAATTCAATTGAAGAAGGAACTTTGAATTTTACTCCATCAATTGATAATTCCTTACCCTTAACTACGCCTTCAACAACGCTCTCTTGTGGAACACGTGGATTAATATTGTTTTCAGTAACTGAATCAAATATATGCATCTTATTAACATTTACTGCAACCTTAACCATTTGGTCCTTCTTTAGGTCATGATCAGAAGTTGATTTAATGATTACTCTTGTATTAGTCTCACCAAAGCCATCACCATCTTTGTTAATATCAGCATAAATTAATGTTTCATTGCCTAATTCCTCAAAATGAGAAATCTTTGCGTTAATTAAATATTTTGATTTTTCAACAACTTCTTCTTCAATTGATAGATGCTCACATCTTACACCAACTGTCACTTCAGTTTGTCCGTCGAAATATTTTTGTTTAACCTTTGAAAGTAGTGCATGAGGAATAGTTAATACTTCATCACTATATAAGAATTTAATATCAACATTTGTTCCATTCTTAATCATTGTTGCTTTAAAGAAATTCATTTGAGGAGTTCCAATGAAGCCAGCAACGAATAAATTATCTGGATAATCATATAGATTCTTTGGTGTATCAATTTGCATGATACGACCAAGTCTCATAACTACTACTCTAGTACCTAATGTCATAGCTTCTACTTGATCATGTGTTACATAAATAAATGTAGTTTGTAATTGATCATGTAGCTTAGCTATTTCTGTACGCATTTGTCCTCTTAATTTGGCATCCAAATTTGAAAGAGGCTCATCTAGAAGCATTACCTTAGGATTTCTTAAAATTGATCTACCTAAAGCAACTCTTTGACGTTGACCACCTGACATGGCACGTGGTTTTCTATCTAGATAATCAGTTAAATCCAATACCTTTGCAGCCCACAATACTTTTTCATGAATCTCTTCAGCAGAAACATGTCTTAGTTTTAAACCAAATGCCATATTTTCATAAACTGTCATATGTGGATACAATGCGTAATTTTGGAAAACCATTGCGATATCTCTATCCTT
>OCVV011230853.1_pt1 | contig 11084 bp, 8 predicted proteins | sample 1539721 | NCBI WGS metagenome assembly OCVV01 (sample SAMN02144230, study PRJEB22623) | gut metagenome | biome: sheep rumen | host: Ovis aries | place: New Zealand | reverse complement strand
GTAGACTTGTATGTCGGCGGAGCAGAACACGCAGTACTTCACCTTTTATACAGCCGCTTCTGGCACAAAGTATTGTACGACATTGGAGCAGTTAGTACAAAAGAGCCTTTCCAGCGTCTTATCAATCAGGGAATGATTACTTCTTTTGCTTTCCAGAACAAAGCAAAATCTCTTATTCCCGTAGACCAGGCAGTAGAAGTAAGCCCCGGTGTTTTTGAAGACAAAGACACTCACGAAAAACTTGAACGCATTATTGCAAAGATGAGCAAGTCTCTCAAAAATGTTGTTAATCCAGACGAAATGATTGCACAGTACGGAGCAGACAGTGTTCGCATGTACGAAATGTTTATGGGTCCACTTACTGTTTCAAAACCGTGGAACACTCAGGGATTAATTGGTGTAAACCGCTTCCTCGAAAAAGTATGGGCTATTGGTGAAAAACCACTTTCAGACATTGACATTACTGGAAAGATTGAAGACAAAAAACTTTCTGACTTGCGCAAAACATACGCAAAGACCGTAAAGAAAGTAAGTGATGACACTGAAAGTTTAAACTTCAACACTGCAATAAGTCAGATGATGATTTTCATCAACGAAGCAAGCAAAGCAGAATCTATTCCTCGCACAATGTGGGAAGGTTTTGTTAAAATGCTTGCCTGCTACGCTCCTCACTTAGGCGAAGAATTGTGGCAGAAAGCAGGACATGACAAAACAGTTGCTTACGAAAGTTGGCCTGTCTTTAGTGAAGAATACTGCAAGGAAGACACAAAAGAATTCCCTGTTATGATTAACGGAAAACTGAGAGCAAAATTTGAAGCAAGTGCAGATGCCGACAGCGCAAGTCTTGAAGCTATGGCAAAAGAAACCGAAGGCTTTAAGAAATTTACTGAAGGTAAAACAGTTGCAAAAATAATTGTTGTTCCCGGAAAACTGGTTAATGTTGTTGTAAAATAAAAATGGAAACAAAAAAAAGAACAGCTTACATCCGCCGAGCAGGAGTTATTGCTTTGGTGGGAAACCTAGTCCTTGCTGCAATAAAGCTGATTATGGCATTTATGTCACAGTCACTTGCAGTATTGGGCGATGGCATTGATTCTTCGACGGATGTACTGATTGCAATTGTTACCCTTGTTATAAGTGGCATTATTGCTAAACCAGGAGACAAAGAACATCCCTGGGGGCACGAGAGAGCAGAAACAGTTGCTACAATGATTCTTGCCTTTGTTATTTTTCTTGCAGGAAGTGAACTTTTTATTTCTGCACTTAAACGTCTTATAAGCGACCTGGCATTTACAGAAGTTTCTCTTGTTGCCGTTTTAGCTTCTGTTATTTCTATTTGCGGAAAAACACTGCTAACTCTTTCGCAATACGCTTTGGCAAAAAAAGCAAATTCCGACATTGTTCGTGCCAACGCAGAAAACATGAGAAACGACATTGTACTTTCTGCAGCAGTGCTTGTGGGTTTAGGTGCATCACGTATTTTTAACTGTCCTATCTTAGACCCTATTATTGCACTTATTGTTGGAGCCTGGGTTGTAAAAAATGCCGTCATGCTGTTTAAAGATTTAAACATGGAACTTATGGACGGCAACACAGATAAATCGCTTTACAAAAAAATTTTTTCAGCAGCAACTTCTGTGGAAGGAGTTTTTAATCCGCACCGTGCACGAATTAGAAAAATTGCTTCGAAGTGGGACATAAGCATGGACATAGAAGTAAACCCTAGCATTAGTGTTTACGATGCCCATGAAAAAGCTGAACAAGTAGAAAATGCTATTCGGAATGAAATTTCAGATGTGTATGATGTTATGATTCATGTAGAACCAATGGGAAGCGACAGTCACCAGCCAAAAGAACGCTTTGGACTTGCTCCCCATCATTTAGACGAATAGATTATTTATAGTTTTCCCAAGCGTACAAAAACTCCAGCATAAACTGCTGAATGTCACCAAACCACTTTTTCTGGAACTCACAGGCTTCAACGCCAATGTAGCGGAAGTGCCAACATTCCCACATGTAGCCAGTAACATCTTCGTAGCCCTGAGGAAAACTGAGTGACCAACCGTACTTTGCAGCATTCTTGTACACCCACTTACCCATTTTAGTGTCACCCCAGTCATCGGTAATAGAACCAAAGTCTATAGCAACTCCCAACTGGTGTTGACTTGTTCCAGGACGAGCACTGTATCGTTCTGCAAGTTCTACTCCATCTTGAGCAACATAGCGAGCAAACAAACGCTCTTGGTAAGAATACGAACGGTATGTAGAACTAACCATAAGTTTTATACCATCTGCAAGAGCAGCACGAGACAGTTCTTCAAGGGCATGGTAAGCTTCGGGTCGTAACGAAAGATCATTGCGGCTAACATTCCACAAGTCATTGTTTTTTACCGGCATAAGATCTTTGGGTTCATAGTCAGAACCGACATAATGTTTTTTATCAATAAGATAATAAAGCGAAAGATCGTCACTACGGAAAGTCTGCTCTACGGCAAGAACCGCATGTAAATCTGCAAGGAATTCTTTTGGATCTCCGTTGGGAATTGCAGCCTTAGCTCTTTCAGAAAGAGAAGAAAGCACTGCTCCTAACTTTTCAACTTCAGGATCTACTGCTGTCATTTGTTGAGGAGCATCAGTTTCTAAGGAAGTGGGAGCAACAGTAGGAGAAGCAGCATGAGCCACATTACCCCTTGCTACCGTTTTTTGCCCACAGGAAAGACAAAGAAAAAGCACAGCACCACAAAGACCAGCAGTTAAAAATCTACGCATCAGAAACCTCTGTAACAGAATGAATGATATTGAATGTATCATAAAATCCTGTTTTTTCCAATGCATAGCGAGCTTTGTCTGAAGGGTTCATTATAAAAAGTTTTGTCTTATACTTAAGTCCGTCGTTAATGCCTGCAAGCACAATTCCAATACCAGAAGAATCAACTTGAACTACAGCTGACATATCAAGTACAACATTTGTTTGAGTAATGTTGTTATATACTTTTTCGCGGAACTCTGAAATGGTGTAGGCATTACAGGCACCATTCATTTCCATAAGAACATAGTTGGCACCTTTTTTTTCGCGCAAAGACAACTGATCCATTATTTGCTACCTCCCAAATACTTCATTACGAATATAGTTATGTCGTCATCAAGTTCTTTAGAAGTAAACTTGACCAGTGCATCGTAAGTAAACTGAGCAATTTTTCCTGCAGGATACATAAGGTTTTCTATGAGTGAACGCTGAACACGCTCTTTACCAAATGCTTCGTTACGAATAGACTGCGTTTCAATAAGACCATCGGTACAAGACACAACAACGTCACCCGGAGCAAGCTTAACTTTCTTGACTTTAATAAGGGGACCAATGTCTTTTGCGAAACCTAAAATCTTACCTTCACCCTGAACTTCGATAACATTGTTATAAGCCTTAGTGTAAACAAACAAAGCAGGAGTTCCACAGTTGATGTAATACATTGTGTCTGTAGAAAAATCAACAAGTGCAAACATACCAGCAAAGTATGAACCCTTAGGAAGCTCATCACGAATGAAGAGGTTTACTTTTTCAACCAGTTGCTTAAAGTCTTTAATTTCAGAAAGGAAGGTTCGAATTACAGACTTAAGAATAACCATGTTCATAGATGCAGCAATACCCTTACCGTTCATTGAACCAACAACAATAATGTGGCGAGTGTCGGTAAGACGGATCATATCAATAAATTCACCACCGATGTTGTGTGCAGGAATCATTTTGTATCCGGCATCAACTTTGGCATTTTTAATAAGATCCATGTTTTCCTGAATTGAAGTAATGATCTGACCTGACATGCGGATTTCTCGGTTAACGGTTCCGACAACAGATTCGTTCATCATGTTCTTCATATAATAGCCAGCCAGGAAGAACTGAGAATACAGTTTTGTAAAGGCCTTGTAGTCATAGTCCATGTAAATGTTTTTGTCCATCTTTTTGTACAAAAGCAAAAGACCAATAATACGACGACCTTCGTTTAACAGAATAAATGCTTCAGCGCCAGTGTCTGAAAGAATTTTCTGAAGTTGTTCGCGAGCAGGTGCAACGTTGTAGTCACGAGCAAGCCATTCGCGGAATACAATTGGATGCTTTAAGTTAAGCAGAATATCAAAGCCTGAGTCTTCAAAGGAAATAGAAAACTTTTTGTCGTCATCTGCCCATACGGTTTCAAGAGCACCTTCTCCTGAATCAAGCATAATGTTCATGTGAGAAACAGTTACATACTTATGGAAAGCATGGAAAAGTTCCTTAGGAATTTCATTACCGTTTCCTTCGTATTTAATAGCAGCAAGCGCTTTTTCGAAGAAAGGTTCATACTTTCTGTCGCGCATAAAATCTTTGCTAACTAAGAATTCTGTGAGGAAATACCAAAGAAGGTTAAAGGCAACATTTGCGACAACCCATGCAAGGAAGAAAAGAACTTTTCCTCTTTCGAGAAGTGGCCAGAAGAAATAGAAGGTAGAGCCTGCAACAAGTGCTGGAATAATAAAGCGGAAAATAATGCGTGTTTCAAGACGAGTTGATGTCTTAAAGTCAATTATTTCGTGAGTACAAGCAGCTTGAACAAAGAGCAATACTTGAGGAATGAAGCTAAGCATGATTAATGACCACATAAGAGGAACCTTTTTAGCTCCCAAGTTAATCAAAATCATGACAATCCATTCAGTAAAAATTCCCAAAGAACACAAACGCATGCGCTGACGGTCAAGCATTCCTTTCATATTTTCTGCACGAACCAAAGTTACAATCATTGTTACAAAAGGAATAACAAACAAGTAAAGCATGTTCATGGTTTCAAACCAAGTAAGTGGATAGAACGAAGCTAAAGCACCACTAAAGACTTTGTTTGAAACAATTTCATAAGTTCCCGACAGAGTAATGTTTACTGCAGAGAAAGCTCCAGGCACGAAGAAGAAGACAACAAAGACAATTGCGTTAAGCACCCAGTTGGTTACTGTTATTGTTTTGTTGGGCTTAAATTCGGGGAACATGTACAAATACATACATGAATACACCGAGAACCACAGCAAAAGCGTAAAGACAGCCTTTGAAACAATGAGCGCAAGTTTTACAGGAGCCCAGAAGCACAGCACCATAACCAGTGCCATAAGTCCGATAAGTGTTGCACACAAAAGCACTAAGTTAATAAGTGGATGTGTACTTTTATGAATACCATAACGAGTATCAATGTTAAATGAAGCCCAAATAAGAGCGGCACATGCAATTATGTTAATGAATAGAAATACCATATCAGCCTACCACCTTTGCAACCATCATAGTAACGTCGTCACGCAATTTTTTACCACCGTTGTAATCGAATACTAAATCGACAACATCATTTATAAATTCTTGCGGCATTTTTTCTGCACTACGGCGGATTGTATCTTGATACAAATCTGTTGTACCAAGTTCAACTCCGTTTTCATCCATAACTTCAGAAACACCGTCTGAAGACATTAAGATAACATCTCCACGGAAGAGACGCATTTCATCTACCGTGACATCATCAATATCAATAATACCAACAAGAGAACAGTTTGAAGTAAGGGGTTTAATGCGGTATCCGTCAGGTGCACGAGTAATAATAAGCGGGTCAGACATAGATGCATTTACATAACGGATAGTCATTTTTTGTGTATCTACAATACCCAAGAACAGAACCGTATACTTATCTTGAAGTTTCATGCCCTTAATGGCTTTATCTACCGCACGAATCATAGCAGGAAGGTCTTCTTTGTTTTCAAGAATCTTTACGGTGTTCATAACCAAACCCATAACTAATGCTGCAGCAAGACCTTTACCAGAAACGTCTCCTAACATAAGCAGTGTCTTGTGGTCATCAATTGGAAGAACAGAATAATAGTCTCCCGAAACATTAACCAAAGGACGGAAGTATGCAGCAACGGCAAGCTTGTCTATTTTGGGCATTTCCAAAGGAAGGAATGAACGCTGAGTGTCTGCAAGCTGTTGCCATTCTTGTGACAGTGAAGAAATTTCTGAAAGGTTTGCAATGGTAACTGCACGAGTTAAGAAGCGAGTAAACTCTTCAAGAAGAGAATCGTATATTACACGGTCAAAGAGTTTTGTATAACGACAGAAGACATAAAGATGATGATGATTAAAGCACAAGAAAAATCCGCGTGCTTCGGAAGGGTCTAGCGTAATTCCCATGTTATCGTCCATAAAGTGAACACCTTCTGCCCAACCGTCGGGATAGTTCATGCCTAAGCGTTCGACAACATCTGGACGAGAAGTAAGACGGCTGGGACTGTTGTACAAAATATAGTTGCGGTTAGTGTCTATAAGAAGAACAGAACAGTCACCTTTTTGTTCCAGCACATCAGAGATAGCTTCGTATAAGTCATCGAGAGAATAGCAGAAACGCAGACGGTGAATAAAATCAGTCAAAATTGAGGTTTCTCCCATGTGTAGGGAGGTTGTTTCTATTTTGTTGTATAAATTTTTCCGGAAGTGGAAGACAAGCATTGACAGAACAATAAATGCAACAAAAGCAAAAATGCTCAGGAACAAACGGAAAGAAGACAACTGTTTTGTAGAAACCATGTTTGCAATACTTACCATAAGTACGACAAGTAGAGCAGCAAGAACAACTTGGCTTAGATACAGAACAAGACGTTTTCGTGTTTTATACATATACACCTCAATAGAAACTATTATATCACATTTTCGGCATATATGTAAAAAAATTTTAATTTTTGCGTTTTTTTACGACTTTTACATTCTTCCCAGCGATGAAAGAGGAATAAGATCGGGTGTTTTGCTTGCATTTTCCAAAGCCGCGTACTCTTCCATAACTTTTTGCTGCTGGCGGTTCAGTTTTGTGGGCAGTTGCACAATAACTTTTACATACAGATCGCCCTTTTTGGAAGAAGATGAATAAGGTACGCCTTCTTCTTTTATGCGCAACATTTTACCGTGAGTAGTTCCGGCGGGAACTTTAAGCACAATTTTGCGTCCGTCAAGAGAAGTAATGGTAATGTCTGCACCTAAAACAGCCTGAGACATGCTTATGGGAACAGCACAATACAAGTCATTTTCTCCCCGTTCGAAATAGCGGTCACTTGCAACATGAATAACAATAATAAGGTCGCCTGTTTTACCACCGTTTGTACCCGCATCGCCCTGATGAGGAATTGTAATGCGTCGTCCGTCATCAACACCAGCAGGAATACTAATGGTCATAACCTTACTTTTTTCTTGAAGGCCACTACCCTGACATGCAGAACAAGGATGATCTATAATGGTGCCCTTGCCATTACAGGTAGGACAAGTCTGCTGAACTTGGAAAAAGCCTGCACTTCGTCTAATTTGCCCCGCACCCTGACAAGAAGGACAAGTCTTACGGCTTGAACCCGCAGCGCCACCAGTACCGCCACAAGAAGAACAGGTTTCGTGATGGCTAAAGCGAATGTCTTTTTTACAACCATAAACAGCTTCTTTGAAAGAAATTTCAAGATCGTAGCGAAGACTTGCACCATCATTATTGCTACGGCTACGTGAACTAGAAGAAAAGCCTCCCATTCCACCGCCAAAAATGTTTTCAAAAATATCGCTGAATCCACCACCAGCACCACCAAAGAGATCGCTAAAGTCGTGGAAGGCATGACTGTAACCGCCGCTTGCACCACCGCCCATTCCGTCAAGGCCAGCAAATCCGTACTGGTCATAGATAGGACGCTTTTGATCGTCGCTTAAAATTTCGTATGCTTCGGTAGCCTCTTTGAATTTTTCTTCAGCTTCTTTGTCACCAGGGTTACGGTCGGGGTGATATTTTACCGCAAGTTTACGGTATGCTTTTTTGATTGTTTCTTTATCTGCGCTCTTGTCTATGCCAAGAACTTCATAATAGTCGCGTTTGCCTGCCATTTTTTTCTTCCTAAAATACTTCTTCTATAAATATACAAAAAAAAGGTAAAAGAGTAAACATAAAGTTCTGTAAAAAGAAAGAGCGACACGGATGCCGCGTCGCTCTCTTACTCCAGTATGCTACAAGATTTTGTTATTTGTCATCATGGACCTCATACTGAACATCTTCGGCTGAACCTTTGTCAAAACCGCTGGTCTTGCCTGCATCAGAACTTGTATTTGCACTGGCGCCGGGGTTAGGACCTGCTCCACCTGCTGCACCCTGTGCGGCCTGCTGTTTGTACATTTCCTCAGCAATTTTGTAAGAAGCCTGTTTCAACGCTTCAGTCTTTTTCTTAATGTCTTCTACGTTGTCGCCTTTGAGTGCTTCTTTAAGTTCATTACTTGCCTTTTCAATAGCCTCTTTGTCTTGAGCAGTTACTTTGTCGCCCATGTCTTTGAGTGTTTTTTCGGTCTGATAAACAAGACTGTCTGCTTCGTTACGAGCATCTACCGATTCACGCTTTTTCTTGTCTGCTTCTGCATTAGCTTCGGCGTCTTTAACCATGCGGTTAATTTCATCTTCTGAAAGACCGCTTGAAGACTGAATCTGAATGTGCTGTTCCTTACCAGTACCCATGTCTTTTGCAGAAACATGAACAATTCCGTTTGCATCAATGTCAAAGGTAACTTCAATCTGAGGAACTCCACGAGGTGCAGGAGGAATACCAACCAAGTCAAAGCGTCCCAGAGTGCGGTTCTGGTCTGCCATTTCGCGTTCACCCTGCAGAACATGAATACTTACTGCTGTCTGTCCGTCTGCAGCAGTAGAGAAAATCTGACTCTTCTTTGTAGGAATAGTTGTGTTGCGGTTGATGAGTTTTGTCATTACTCCGCCCATTGTTTCAATTCCCAAAGAAAGAGGAGTTACATCAAGAAGAAGAACGTCTTTTACATCTCCACCAAGAACACCGCCCTGAATTGCAGCACCAATTGCAACTGCTTCGTCGGGGTTAACAGCTCGGCTTCCTTCTTTTCCGAAGATAGACTTTACTACTTCCTGAACTTTCGGCATACGGCTTGAACCACCTACCAAAAGAACTTCATCAATTTTGTCGGCAGTAATTTCTGCATCTTTCATTGCCTTAAGACAAGGTTCTCGGGTGCGTTCGAAAAGACTGTCTGTCATCTGTTCAAACTGTGCACGAGTAAGACTCTTCTGTAAGTGCTTAGGTCCAGTTGCATCGGCAGTAATAAAGGGCAAGTTGATTTCTGCGGTTGTCTGGTTAGACAGTGCAATTTTTGCATTTTCTGCTGCTTCACGCAAACGCTGCATAGCCATTGGGTCGCCAGAAAGGTCAATACCAGTATCTGCCTTAAACTGATCAATAAGCCAGTTAACAATAACACGATCCCAGTCGTCTCCACCTAAGTGAGTATCACCGTTGGTTGACTTAACTTCAAAGACACCGTCACCCAGTTCCAAAATAGAAATATCGAATGTACCGCCACCAAGGTCGTATACAGCGATTGTCTTTTCGTTTTTCTGGTCACTCTTGAAACCAAAGGCCAAAGATGCTGCGGTAGGTTCGTTGATGATTCGCTTTACATCAAGACCTGCAATTTTACCTGCGTCTTTGGTAGCCTGGCGCTGGGCATCGTTAAAGTATGCAGGAACAGTAATAACCGCTTCGGTAACTGTTTCGCCCAAATAGTCTTCTGCTGTTTTCTTCATCTTCTGGAGGATGAATGCAGAAATTTCCTGAGGGCTAAATTCCTTGTTTGCTCCGTTTTCCTGAACCTGAACACGAACATCATCGCCATGCTCAAGAATTGTGTAGGGAAGTTTTGTTGCTTCGCCTTTAAGTTCTCCAAAACGATGACCAATCAAACGTTTAACTGAATACACAGTGTTCTTGGGGTTAGTTACCATCTGGTTTTTTGCAGGAAGACCTACAATGCGGTCACCTTTTGCAGTAAAGCCAACAATTGATGGAGTGGTACGTCCACCCTCTGCATTCTGGATTACAACAGGCTCACCGTTTTCCATAACGGCAACACAAGAGTTTGTTGTTCCTAAGTCAATACCAATAATCTTTCCCATATCCTTACTCCTAATAACTATATATGCTTAAGATGATGCTTTTTCTAAAGGAAGCGCAACCATCACTTTTGCATGACGAATTACTCTATCTTTAAGTTTATAGCCCTTCAAATATACTGCTTTGAGAACAGGTTCGGCAACATCTTCATCAACTTTTCCGATTGCTTCATGAATGTCCGGGTCAAAGGGATCGCCTTCTGCTCCGTAAGCAACAAGATTGTATTTATTTTCAAGCATGCTAACCAAAGATTTGTTTATCATGGTAACGCCATCTGCAATACTTTTTGCATCAGTTGCATTTGCAGCAGCTTCTACGGTTCGGTCAAAATTGTCCAAACTGTCAAGCAAATCTTTTAAGAGGCTTGCATTTCCGTAATCAAAGGCTTCTTGTTTTTCTTGTGCAGCTCTTTTACGCAAGTTCTGAAAGTCTGCAACACTACGCATCCACTTGTCTTTGTAGTCGTCGCGTTCTTTTTCCAAAGCTGCAATTTGATTTTGAAGAGATTCAATCGTGGGTTGAGCAGTTTCTTCCGAAGCGGCCTCTTCTTGATTGCTTTCGCCATCTTCAGAGACTGTTTCCTCTGGTTTTTGTTCAGTCTGATTTTGTGCTTCTTGCTGATTTTGTTCAGTTTGATTTTCTTCTGCTGTCTGTTCCTGTTCCGTTTCGCTCATTGTTTCAAGTCCTATCTTTTCTATACTATATAACTACAGGAAAGATACTAAAACAGGGGGCAAATCGTCAAGAAAAATCGAAACTTATTTAAAAATCTCCAGGTCAACATAGGGACTGTCAGCTTCGGTAAAATATGAGGGATTCACCAGTGGTCGCGACAAATCTTCCACTGATTCGACAATGTTTTCCTCTTTCACATATTTCCAGCCCTCGAAATCGGCAAAAGACAAACGAGTAAGCGATGAACAACCCTTAAAAGCGCCGGAACCCACACTTTTAACGCTTGCAGGAAGTTCAACTGAAACAAGAGTTGGACAAAAAGCAAAGGCTTCTGGGTTTACTTCTGTTAAATTATGAGGAAAGCGTATGCCGTATAAGTTAGGGTTAGCTCTAAAAGGACTGTCTGTTACTGGAGAAAT
>OCVV011336641.1_pt1 | contig 11085 bp, 9 predicted proteins | sample 1539721 | NCBI WGS metagenome assembly OCVV01 (sample SAMN02144230, study PRJEB22623) | gut metagenome | biome: sheep rumen | host: Ovis aries | place: New Zealand | reverse complement strand
TCCGAAGCCGAAGGAAAAGGATGTTGTTTCCTTTGACACCGGAGAGGACTTTGACAAGGCCAGAGCGAAAATCATAGGGGGAAGCTGATGGCGACATTAGGAAAAGCATATGTACAAATCGTCCCATCGGCAGATGGGATCAGCGGATCTATTACCAATCTGCTGGGCGGAGAAACAGAATCCGCCGGAAAACAGGCCGGTGAGAACTTCGGTTCGAAACTGGTATCAATGGCAAAAAAGGTTATAGCTGCAGCGGGGATCGGCAAGGCGATTCAGGCATCACTGAATGAAGGCGGGGCTTTACAGCAGTCTCTCGGCGGTGTTGAAACGCTGTTCAAAGAGAATGCTGATGCAGTAAAGAACTATGCATCACAGGCTTTCCGCACGACTGGACTGAGCGCAAATGAATATATGGAGAACGTCACAGGCTTCTCCGCATCATTGCTTCAGTCTCTCGGCGGTGACACTGCGAAGGCAGCTGAGATCGCCAATACAGCCATGGTCGATATGGCCGATAACTCCAACAAGATGGGCACTTCAATGGAAGCCATTCAGAATGCCTATTCGGGTTTTGCAAAGCAGAACTATACGATGCTGGACAATCTGAAGCTTGGCTATGGTGGCACCAAGACCGAGATGCAGAGGCTTCTGAAAGACGCTCAGAAATTGACAGGTGTCAAATATGACATAAACAATCTGAGCGATGTCTATGAAGCGATCCATGCCATTCAGGGCGAGATGGGCATCACCGGTACAACAGCGAAGGAAGCCAGTGAGACATTACAGGGTTCGTTCGCTGCAATGAAAGCATCATTCACCGATCTGCTCGGCAATCTGTCATTGGGCAATGACATCACTCCGCAGTTGAAAGCACTGGCACAGACAACCAGTACATGGCTGTTCGGCAATTTCATTCCGATGGTCGGCAACATTCTGAAAAACATTCCTACGCTGATCGTGGGGATCTTTCAAGAGGGTGTTCCACTCATTATGGAAGAAGGCGGGAAGATGCTGACAAGCTTCCAGGAAGGCTTCCTGGCGAATCTTCCCAGCATGACAGAATCTGCAATGCAGTTACTGTTATCCTTCTCAGAAGGCTTGCTGACAGGCTCTGAGAGCATGATCACATCAGGCAGTAATCTCATTCAATCCATACTGACAGGCATCATGTCGGCTGTTCCAGTGCTGTTGGAGTACATTCCGCAAATCATTGGAAACATTGGTGTTATGTTCGCAACTGCTCTGCCGACTCTGATTCAGACCGGCATGGACATGATCACGAACTTAGCTTCGGGGATCTGGAACAATCGTGGTCAGATCTTCGAATACTTCACAAATATTTTCAATGAAGGCGTTCGGATTGTCTCTTCGATCGACTGGATCGGCTTGGGTATGGACGTTATTCACTGGGTTGTGGATGGTGTTCAGAATCTGTTCGATGCGATTCCTGATCTTCTGCATGACATTGGTGATTTCGCCAATAATACATTCGGCTCGATCGACTGGGCAGGCTTAGGCTCCTCAGTCGTTGATTTCATCGTACAGGGTATTTCTTACTTGTTTGAGAATATCCCGTCACTGTTGGAATCCATCGGTAATGCTGCTGTCGCAGTGGTGACAGAAATTGACTGGGTTGGGCTTGGTACATCCGTCATTGATTTCATTTCAAGTGGAATCAGCGAACTGTTCAATGACATCCCTGATCTGCTTGAACAGATCGGCAATTCTGCAAGAGATTTGGTCACAGGCATTGATTGGTGGGGCCTTGGTTCAGACATCGTGAACGGTATCATTAACGGTATCAAGTCAATGGGATCGACACTGTGGTCTGCACTGACAGGCATCGCCAATGATGCTCTGAATGCTGCTAAGAGATTTCTGAAGATCGGATCACCTTCGAAAGTGTTTGAGGATGAAGTTGGCGTTGAAATTCCTGCCGGAACAGCTGTCGGTGTTGTGAAAAACAGTGATGTATTGACTGATGCTATGAAAGACATGGCGAAAGATGCTGCTATGGTTCCGATTGAGCAGACCATTGAGTCAAACCGCAGAGGAATCGATATGCCCACATCGTCACAGGCAATTCAGACTACCAACTACGGCGGTGTGAACATCAATATCTACGCAGACGATTATTCCAACGATCCGCTGCAGATCGCAGAACGGATCAACGAGATTTTGGTTAATGATATGCAGAGACAGGAGGCGGTCTTCGGATGAATCACTTAGTGTTTAACGGCAAAGACTTTGCAGACTTCTCTGCACAGGTCATCAAGTCAGATTTTCTGAAAGGAGCAAAGAAACGGGTAACCGCTTCTCATGTTCTCGGAAGAAACGGAGATTTGATTGTGGATGACGGCGATTATGAAAATGTATCGCTTGAAACAGTGATGGCAGTAACGGATCACATGCAGATCAACATGGATGCAATGCGGTCGTTTCTGTCATCCTGTGCCGGTTATTGCCGGTATGAGGAATCACTGTATCCGAATCAGTACAGAATGGCTGAATTCCATGCTGAATTCGCACCGAATCAGTACGATCATCTCGGCGGTACTGTCACACTGAAATTCTCCGCAAAGCCTCAAAGGTTTCTGAAGACCGGCGAGGCATGGATTCAGTTCTCCTCAGACGGTGCGATTTATAATCCGACACCGAAGATCGCTCTGCCGATCATCAGAGTCACAGGTAATGGATCATTCACGATCGGCAATGTAACGGTGACGATCGAAGATAGTCCATTCGAATATATCGACATTGACTGCGATGCATTTGTGCCTCACTATGGAGCACAGCAAGCAAGATCTTATATCACAACTACGAATCATCTTTATCCATCACTGCATCCAGGCTCAAACGGAATCACATTGAACGGTGTGACACTGAAGATCATGCCTAGGTGGTGGGAAGTATGATCGCTACAATCTTTCCCAGTGACGCTACAGACTTCACAGGAGACGGAATCGGCAGACTGTCAGACATTCTCCTTGGAAATGCTCATGAGGCTCTTAACGGCATTTATGAGGCTGTGGCAAAGGTTCCCGAAAGCGCACAGGACGCAGACAAACTGATCTATCAGAACATCCTGTGGGTGAAAGCAAACGATAAAGTACTGGATGGTCAGCCGTTCAGAATCTACAGAGTAGTCGAGAACGCAAAGGATCATACATTGAATGTCTATGCAAAACATCTGCTGTACGATCTGAGAGGTTATCCTGTGCTCCCGTTTGAGACAACTGGAGTATTACCGGCACTCACAGGTTTGATCAGCCATTCAGCTGTACAGCCGGTTCCTTTTGACGTATGGAGCGATATTGAGAATACAGCTACTGCATTCAGTCTGACCATTCCGCAGTCTGTACGGGCTTGCCTTGGCGGTACTGAGGGGTCAATCCTTCAGCAGTTCGGCGGGGAATTCGAATGGGATGTGGACACGGTCAAACTGCATGCACATCGTGGAGAAGATCAGGGAATTGAGATCCGATATGCGAAAAATCTGACGGCTTTCGAGATTGATCGGCAGACGGTCGCATACACTGGATGCTTGGCTTATTACAAGACAGATACCGACTATGTTGCCGGTACTGTCCAGCTGATCAATAATCCCGAAGACTTCCCCACAGCCAATATTTTCGTATTAGATTGTTCGGGAGAATTCGACAATGTACCGACAGTCGATCAGCTGAACGCAAGAGCAAATCAGTACATGACGGCGAATAACTTCGGCATTCCGTACAAAGACAGTCTGAAGATCAGTTTTGTTCCGCTGTGGCAGACTGAGGAATATAAGAATTTCGCAGCACTTGAGCGGGTTGGCTTGGGTGACTGGGTGCATGTCTTATACAAAGATTACGATCTGAAGATGCAGATCGTTGATTATGTGTATGACTGGACGCATGAAAGATATGTCAGTCTGACACTGGGCAATAAAAAGGCTTCGCTGTCTGAGAAGGTTGTGGAGACTGTACAGGACGAGACGGAAGGGCAGATCAGAGAAGTCACATCCTTTTTGGACGAGGCTCTGAACCACGCACAGGATGTCATGAGCGGAGCCACAGGCGGTTATATCTATATCGGCAGAGATGCAGATGGGCATCCGAATGAGATCTACATTTTGGATACTCCATCACTTGATACAGCTACGAACATCTTGAGAATGAACTATGCCGGTATCGCATTCAGCCAGACCGGAATCAATGGCCAGTTCACCACAGCGTGGACGATTGACAGCCGATTCGTTGCGGACTTTATAACAGCCGGAACGATTGACGGCGGTCTGATCCGAGGAAGATCGATCGTCGCTGACGCACTGGAAGCGAATCTGCAGAATCTGATCGAACAGTACACCATGAATTTCAAATTCGCTAACGATGGCTTACACATTGCAAAGCAGAACCAGTCGGGCGTAATTATCAGCCGATACAATTCGCTTTTTACAGATCAGGGCATGCGAGTTATTGAGACACTGTCGAATGTCGCCACTCTGATCGCAGAAGGTGATACAGTAACGGCTCGGAACTTAACTGCTCAGATCTATCTGAGAATGCAAGGCACATCTGCAGCATCAAGAATACAGGAGTTCCATTCATCAATTCACAATGCCGAAAATCACGGCATCTTCTGGGAGAATTAGTATGGCATTAGGAAAAAGCTGGACAAACATTGCCAGTGGCTCATTTACATTGAACAGAGCCACTCTTACTTTTTACATCGATGCGAAACTGAATTCTCAGTCAACCAGTGACAACCAGTCAGTGATTGATACCAGGATGTGGACGGACTTCTCAGGCAATCAGATGGGCGGTGCCGGTTATTCATTCTCCTGTACAGGATGCTCTACGATCAGCGGATCGGGAGTTTATTGGTACGGTGATGAAACCATCGCAACCGGACAGGTCACTGTTTCGCATGGAGCTGATGGGAAAAAGCGTTGGACAATGAGTGGAGTATGCACAAACAGTTATTTGGGCATGAACATCTCTGTCAGTGGATCAATCGATTTGCCGACCATTCCAAGGCAGTCCACTCCGGCAATCACACCGACAACAGTCACACTGGATGGCTCGGCGATCACGATCAACACTCGCCGTGCTTCCAGTTCCTTCACACATACGATCGTTCTGAGCACAGGATCTTGGTCACATACGATCAGCAATGTCGGAGCCAGTACAACATACACACTGCCGGTTTCCGATCTGATGCCACTCATGACCACACCGACAAGGAAGGTGACGGTCAAAACAAAGACTTACAGCGGATCGACTCAGATCGGATCGGAGACAACGACATCGTTCACGATCAAGGTCGATACTTCGACCGAATATGCTCGGATCGCCGGTTATACACTGTCGGACACAAACACAGCCACATCAGCTGTGGAAGCGCAGGGAACTTTCATCAGAGGTGCTTCAAATTTACAGCTGGATATGCAGCTGGAAGCGGTCGGCAGCTATACAACGCTGAGAACATGCGTTGTCACCTGTGGCGATACAACAGAAGAATTCGCACTCAGAAGCACACAGATCAGTGTGCTTTTTGAATGTCCGAAGGTAACGGCTTCGGAGATCTTCGTAACGATCACAGACAGTCACGGAAACAGCTTTGAGCAAGCGATCGCATTGACACTGGTCAATTATCAGCCGGTTGCAATTCAGACAGCCACAGCGACCAGAGTGAACGATCAGGGCGATCCCAGTGACACAGGCACATTCGTTAAGTTTGTCGTTTCAGTGATTTGGTTCCAGGGCAGTTTCGGACAGAGTGATAACGCACTTGAGTTGGCATACGAATATAAGGAACCGGACGCATCAGCCTATACACAGGGCGGTGGTTGGGCATATCTCACGACTGGCGAAGGCGGTGTCAGCACATATACATTCGAAAAGATCACTCCAAGCACAGAAGTATTTTCGGAGAGCAAACAGTATGACTTCAAGCTGACGGTTTCCGATATTTTCTCTTCTGAAGAGTATCTGATCAGAGTGAGCGAAGGTCTGCCGGTTGCCGGTTGGGGAGCGGATCATTTCGATGTGTATGGCTCGCTGTATGTCCATGATCGCAACGCTTTGGGCAGTTATACAAAGTACGGGCTGAATATCAAAGATTCAAAAACCGATGTGACACTGAGCGCATACGGCTATATCACATCTGGTGGAGAGAAGGCTGTCATCTATATACCGATGAACATGCTGCCGGGCGACAACACCAAAACAGAAATCACCAAGCTGAATGTGTCCATGAGAACGATCCTTGGCGATTACCTGGTATCGAACGGCGCCAGTCTGAAGAATGAAGTTGAATCATTCTATCCGATTCCTGAGCAGTCAGTGTTGCGAGTGGTTACATATCGAAGCGGTGGCTACAAAGGCAGTGGCGGTGTTCAAATCACAAACAACTCACCACTCAGTGGCGAAGTTGTCATTTCATATAGGGAGATACAATCATGATCACACGACATTTTACACTGCACTTAAATGCAGGCTGTGCTGCTCCACTGGTCATCAACGTCAGCCAGAACGATCGGGAAATTTGGGTCTTCACGCTGATCGGCAGCAATGGAGTACAGTACAGACCTTCAAGCGGTGCAATCATCGGTCTGAAGTCAGACAAATTGGGTATTCTGAAAAACGGCACAGTTGATTCAGATGGCAATGTGGTTATCACGAATGATAACGGACAGATTACAGCTGCTGCCGGCAAGAATGTTTTTGAGCTTCTCATTGACGATCAGACGCATGGCACGGCCAACTTCATAGTTCTGGTCGAACCAAGACCAGGCGAAGGCGCAGACTTCAGTGAGTCCGATCTGAGCCTTCTCCAGCAGGCGATCGATGGCACATCAGCGACAGCCATTGCACAGGGTGTCTCCGATTGGATGGATGACAACCTGACACCGACCACACCCGTTGTTGACACATCCCTGACAGTCAGTGGAGCAGCAGCTGATGCGAAGAAAGTCGGGGACGAGATTGGTGATTTAAAGAGTCAAATAGAACAGAAAGGCTCAACAACCGCTTATATCAGCGGTGATACTTTATACATCGTTTCAGATATTGCAGATGGGAATGACACGGAGTATTGATTATGAACAACATTTCAAAAGTTAATTATAATGGGGTGATTTCAACCGTAGGTGTTCCTGTTGATGGAGTTGCGGAAGCGGTAAACGAGTGGTTAGACGATCATCCCGAAGCTACTACCACCGTACAGGACTCCTCTCTGACAGAAGCAAAGTTCACCGATGATCTGAAATTGAAGACCGTCAAGGATTATGTCACTCCCGAAATGTATGGAGCCAAAGGCGATGGTGTGACCGATGATACTACCGCTGTGCAGAGGGCATTCACTGAAGCCTTGAGCAAAAAGGTTGGTGTTGTCGCTGATGGCGAGTATTTAATCAGCAACACTATCACAGTCACAAATTCAAGTGAACAGGATAACAGCTTTGTTAATATCACAGGAAAATTGTTACCGAACTTCTCAAATAAGCCGTGCATTATTTTTGAGAACTGTAGCGGATGGAAGATCAATGTTAATGCACAGTCAAAAACAGCAAATCCATTCGGCGGTTACAACTTCAGTGGCAGTAATTACCACTATGGAGCGTTGCCGTATGTCGGTGTTGTTTTGAGAAACGCAAACAGATGTGAGTTCAGCGGTTATCTGAGAAACTTCAACGTTGGTCTGAGACTGGAAGGCTTGAATGGCGGTTCAGTTTACAATTTCATTCATGGTGTTTCCGTGTGGAATTGTGCTTATGGAATCGAACTGTATGCAAATACAAGCGGATGGGTTAACAGCAATAAATTCGATGCGAATACAGTCAGTGTGAACAGCGATATTGCAAATCGTGATAAAGCAGTCGCCGTCCATCTGTTCAGTTCATATAATTATCCAAACAATTGCAATGTGTTTGAAGGTGATTATATGAGTGCTGATGGATGTCCGTCTGTGGTGGTTGAAAACGGGCAGTTTAATGAGTTCCTTTTCAGAAACGAGGGAAACAACACTGCTATTATTGACGGCGGTAATTTTAATACGTTTGAAGCTAAAACCACATCAGACTTTACTGCAAGCGGAGCAAATCAGAACGATAATGCAATCTCAAAATTGCTTAATTCCTTTGAAATGGTGGCAAACATCACGGCAGACAATGTTGATGTTGTCGCATGGAAAAACGCTAGTAGTAATTATTATGCAAAAAGCGGAAATATCGTTGAATACGGTGTTTATGCAAGCGGTGGTTTTCAGAATGAATGGTATGGTGAATCGTCACCTATTGTTGATGGGATTCCTGCACGGCTCGGTGTATTTGTTGATGTCAAAAACAATGGGGCGATTGCGACATACATTGAAAAGTATTTAGATACCGATTCAGACATTCGGACACACATCTATTTATTTGACGAGAATAAGAATCTTATTTCACCAACAAGCGGTTATGTTGATCAAGTACTTGGTGGCTCCTTCACCAAGGATACAAGCAACATGCGTCTTGTGGCAGGTGGAAATTCAAACCGGATACTGAACATGATTGAACTGTCCTCATCGGTAAGATATGTGTTTGTGACAGCAAGTAATCAGATGAAAACTTTAAGGGTTTATGCAAAAAAGACCGTTAGTGATGTTCCGTGCGTTTCCCATTATACAGACGCCTTCAAATATCCGCTGTTGCCGATTAGCAACACATCAATCATCACATCGCATAAAAAAGTTGGAAAGCGGTATTACAGTACAAACAACGGCGCTGAATACATCTGCTCTGCGGTGACCGATGGAGCAGAAACATGGGTACAGAAATCTATAAGCTGAGGTAACCAACTATGGCAGATATTAGTACAGAAATTGAAGCGTTCGGTTCTGGTGAAAGAGGTGAACCATGGCAAACGTATTAGTAGAAGAGACCAGTCTTGAAAACATCGCTGATGCTATCCGCTCAAAAAACGGACTCACCACAAAATACAAACCTTCAGAAATGGCTGATGCTATCTCCGCAATTAGCGGGGGTGGCATCACCCCTACGGGGACTAAGCAGATCACAACAAACGGTACACACGATGTAACGAACTACGCAAGCGCACAGGTCGCTGTACCGAACAGCTATTCGGCATCTGATGAAGGCAAGGTTGTCAGTAACGGTGCTTTGGTCTCTCAGACAAGCAGAACAGTCACAAGCAATGGCACGGTTGATACCACACTGAATAACGAGGTTGTGGTGAATGTTCCGACAGGAATCACTCCTAGTGGGTCACAGACGTTTACCGAAAACGGAACGTATGATGTGACAAATATTGCTGAAGCAGTGGTGAACGTTGAGAGCAGTGGATTGTCTATTGATGATTGGGTGTCTACAGGACCAGTTGGCGATATTACCATTAGTGCGTCAACAATTAAGCAGTCAGCTTTAGCTCATTGTAAAGCATTAGAAAAAGTAACCATATTAAGGAACGCTACAATCGGTTCTAATGCATTTCAAGAGACAAGTATAACTGAATTTATTGCACATGAACTAACTTCTCTGCCAACAAGTGCCCTTTGGAAATGTTCATCTTTAACAATGGTATGCGCTCCTAAATGCAACTTTTTTGATTATCAAGCATTTTCAACATGTGCTAATTTAAGTGTTATTGATGTCAAAGGTACTTCCGGAATTACAAGAGGAGTGGCATTTGCAAATTGCACGAAGCTAACTACACTGATTTTAAGAAGTACAACTTTAGCCAGCCTTGGAAATGTGGGAAACTTTAATGGAACACCGTTCCACACAACTGGTCAGCAAGGAACACTGTATGTGCCGTCTGCACTGGTTGAAGATTACAAGACAGCCACAAACTGGTCGACACTTTACACAGACGGAACAATGGTGGTTCTTCCGATTGAAGGCAGTATCTATGAAACGCAGTACGCAGATGGAACTCCGGTTGAATGAGGTGATTTATGGTTAAACAGGAAAATGTAACAATCAATGGCAAACAGTTCATTTATACATATTCAGATGAAGGACGCTATATTGTGCGTGACGGTATTTCATACGGTGAAGCATATGATCCTGCTGAATTCGGTAGAGAGTATACAGAAGGCGATGAAATTCCGGTCACTGATGAAGAGGTGCTTCAGATCCTCACAGGAGAATCCGTATGAACCGTAAAAAAGCATTACAGCTTAGAAAGCTGATTGAGCAGACATCCGCATCGTTGACGGACAGCGAAGCACTCACAGGAATCGAATTGTTCCCCAAGTGGAGCGGATCAACAAGCTATCAGGCAGGCGACAGAGTTCGCTATGACGATGTGCTTTACAAGTGTCTTCAGAACCATGATGCACAGCCGACATGGACACCGACAGACGCTCCGTCATTATGGGCAGAGGTACTGATTCCCGATCCCGAAGTGATTCCCGAATGGAAACAACCCGATTCAACGAACCCATATATGAAGGGTGACAAAGTGAAGCACAACGGAGATACGTGGGAATCGCTGATTGACAACAATGTGTGGGAGCCTTCTGAAGCTGTTCCTACACTTTGGAAAAAGCTGTAAAGGAAACTTTAAATCACTAGAGGTGACTATGGATATACAGTCTTACATACTGATAGCAACCCAACTCATATTCGTTGTTTTCATCCTTGTAACGAGATGGAGGAAATGAGGAAACTTTAAAGTGATCGTTCAGTGATCGTTCAAAAAATTCAGAAAAAGCAGACGAGATCGTACTTTTTTGCAGACGAGATCGTTCAAAAAGCAGACGAGGTGACTGATGGGTGAGTTAATTGAGTATCTCTGCAGACCATCACTGATACCGAACGGCATGATATATGTGATGTCCGCAATTCTCTTCATTGCAGGATATTTCAGAAGCAAGTGCAGGTGACATTATGGAACCAAACAGCGAAACATTACAGGCTATCAAAGACAGCTTTGAACAGCCGGACGAAGGGACACGGTACGAATCGGTTGACGAGTTCATTACCGAAGTCCTTGAGGAAATCAGATTCTAAGGGAGATCAATCAGGTCTCCCTTTTCTAATGAAAGGGGGCAGTTATGCCGGATAAAGACGAACAGATTATTATTCTTGACGATTTTGAG
>OCVV011340748.1_pt1 | contig 11086 bp, 9 predicted proteins | sample 1539721 | NCBI WGS metagenome assembly OCVV01 (sample SAMN02144230, study PRJEB22623) | gut metagenome | biome: sheep rumen | host: Ovis aries | place: New Zealand | reverse complement strand
CGGATATCGCCCTGCTCTTCAACCTGTTCTTCACACTCGGTATCTTGACATCTTTCCAGGCTGCCCTGACGATGCCTGGTATCGCCGGTATCGTGCTGACACTGGGTACGGCTGTGGATGCCAACGTGCTTATCTATGAGCGTATCAAGGAAGAACTCCGCAAGGGTCTCAGCGTGAAGGAGGCTCTCAACAAGGGTTACTCCAACGCTTTCAGCGCCATCTTCGACTCTAACTTCACATCACTCATCACAGGTATCATCCTGCTCTACTTCGGTACAGGTCCTGTGAAGGGCTTCGCCACCACCTGGATCATCGGTATCCTCGTGTCATTCTTCACTGCAGTGTTCATGACCCGTCTGGTCTATGACTACATGCTGGGCAAGGACAAGTGGACCGACCTGACCTTCGTGACAGGCTATTCAAAGAACCTGATGCAGAACGCCCACTACAACTTTATGGGCATGTACAAGAAGACATTCACCATCTGGGGTGTCTTTGCACTGATCTGCTGCATCTCGTTCGCCATTCGCGGTCTGAGCCAGAGCATCGACTTCACCGGTGGCCGCAACTACGTGGTGACTCTCGACAAGGAGACACCCGTAGAGAATGTACGCCAGGCATTGGTAGGTGCCTTCATCAACACGATGGGCGAAAAAGCCAATCAGGAGGCTAACACCAGCGTGATTGCGCTCGGTACCGACGGCAAGACCGTCCGTATTTCTACCAACTGGGATATCGAGTCGAACAATCCTGACGTTGACGACCAGGCAGAGAACATCCTCTTCAACACACTGAAGAAGGCCGGCTTGGTAAGCCAGGAGAATGTGGATGCCTTCAAGAATCCGGACATTCGTCAGGGTGGTTCCATCATCAGCAGTGCAAAGGTAGGTCCTTCAGTGGCTAAGGATATCACATACGGTGCCATCATCAGCGTGATTATCGCCCTGATTGCCATCTTCCTCTACATCCTGCTCCGCTTCCGCAACCTCGCCTTCTCTGTCGGAGCCGTTGTTGCCCTGGCGCTCGACGCCCTGCTCGTGATTGGTATGTACTCCATCTGCTGGGGTTGGGTCCCGATGTCACTGGAGATCGACCAGGTGTTCATCGGCGCTATCCTGACTGTGATTGGTTACTCTATCAACGATAAGGTGGTGGTGTTCGACCGTATCCGTGAGAACATCGGCCTCTATGGCAAGCGCGACCGTCAGACATTGTTCAACGACTCGCTGAACCAGACACTGGCCCGTACCATCAACACCTCTGTGACGACTTTGATTGTGCTGCTGGCTATCTTCATCCTCGGTGGTGACTCTATCCGCAGTTTCTCATTCGCCATGATTCTGGGTGTTATCTTCGGAACACTGTCTTCACTCTTCATTGCTGCACCTACTGCCTACCTGACACTGGGTCGCACAATTAAGGAAGAGGACGGAAACGCCGTCGAAAAGAAATAAGGCCTACACCTTATTATATATTATAAGGCTCCGCAGTTGGAAGATCCAACTGCGGAGTTGCTTTTACCCACATCAAAACAATTCTCGCAAGATACTGGCAGAAAACAGAGAGAAACATGATAATTTCTCCTGAATACCAGAAAAAAAGTTGTAACTTTGCACCCAGATATAAAAAGGTAGAAAGGTAAAAGGGTAAAAAAGTAAAAGAAAAGGTTGTGAATACGACAATAAAGGACTACGAAATCATGGCGCCAGTAGGTTCACGCGAATCACTGGCTGCTGCCATCCAAGCAGGTGCAGACAGCATCTACTTCGGTATCGAGAAACTGAACATGCGGGCTCACTCTGCTTCGACATTCACGATCGACGACCTGAAGGAGATGGCTCATACCTGCAATGAACACGGCATCAAGAGTTATCTGACCGTCAACACCATCATCTATGGCGAGGACATCCCCCTGATGCATGAAATCATCGATGCCGCCAAGGAGGCCGGCATCTCTGCCGTCATTGCCAGCGACGTGGCGGTAATGACCTACTGCAACAAGGTGGGGCAAGAGGTGCATCTCTCCACCCAACTGAACATCTCCAACATTGAGGCACTGCGCTTCTACGCCCAGTTTGCCGATGTCGTCGTACTGGCTCGCGAACTGAACATGGAGCAGGTGGCAGAGATCTGGCGCCAGGTGGAGGCAGATCACATCTGCGGCCCCTCGGGCGAGCAGATCCGCATCGAGATGTTCTGCCACGGCGCACTCTGCATGGCCATCAGCGGCAAATGCTATATGAGTCTCCACGCCGCCAACCGCTCTGCCAACCGAGGCGAATGCATCCAGATATGCCGGCGCAGTTATACAGCCACTGATAACGAGACAGGCTATCAGTTGGATATCGACAACAAATACATCATGTCGCCCAAGGACTTGAAGACCGTCCGATTCATCGACCGCATGATGGAGTCGGGTGTCAGGGTGTTCAAGATTGAAGGCCGCGCCCGTGGGCCGGAATATGTCTACACCGTAGTGAGATGCTACAAGGAGGCCATCCAGGCCGTGCTTGAAGGCACCTTCACCGAAGAGCGGAAGGACGAGTGGGACAGGCGTCTGGCCACCGTCTTCAACCGTGGCTTCTGGGACGGTTACTATCAAGGACAACTGATGGGCGAGTGGAACAAGAACTACGGCTCCAATGCCACTGAGCGCAAGGTCTATGTGGGCAAGGGCGTCAAGTACTTCTCCAGACTGGGGGTGGCCGAGTTTACTGTGGAAGCCACCACCTTCAAGGTGGGCGACAAGATGCTCATCACAGGCCCGACGACTGGCGTGATGTATGTCACTGCCGACGAGATACACGATGACAACGGGCCAGTGGAAACAGCCCAGCAGGGCACGAAGGTCAGCATCGCCGTCACAGGCAAGGTGCGCCCCTCTGACAAACTCTTCAAACTGGTAAGCGAATGAAACTTTAATTAAAACGATATGACAATCAACGAGATTCAAGACGAGATCATCGAAGAGTTCTCCGGCTTCGACGACTGGATGGACAAGTATCAACTATTGATAGACTTGGGCAACGAACAGCCCCCCCTTGACGAGAAATACAAGACAGAGCAGAATCTGATTGACGGCTGCCAAAGCCGCGTATGGCTCCAAGCCGACTATGAGGACGGCAAGATCCGCTTCACGGCGGAGAGCGACGCACTGATTGTAAAAGGCATCGTGGCACTGCTCATCCGAGTGCTCTCCGGCCACACGCCGCAGGAGATTCTGGATGCCGACCTCTACTTCATCGAAGAGATCGGACTGAAGGAACATCTCTCCCCCACCCGCTCCAACGGACTTGTAGCAATGGTGAAACAGATGCGCGTTTATGCGCTGGCTTTCAGTGCCAAACAATAAGCAGAGTTCGTAAAAAAAGAAAACTTTTCAAACGGGAACTTATACAAAAGTTTCCGTTTTTATTTTGCAACAGCCTAATAATCAGTCGTTTGACATTAATTAACACAAGAAAAGTTATCCAAAACGGACAACTTACGGAGATTTATCGTATCTTTGCAAACGAATTCCGCCGAGCAGCGGGAATCGCAATGAGAAAGCATAAACAAAATTTATTTTTAGAGATATGATCCAGACAGTAGTTAAGCGCGACGGCCGCATTGTGGGCTTTAATGAGCAGAAGATCATGGCTGCCATCCGAAAGGCGATGCTCCACACCGACAAGGGTGAGGATGAGCGCCTCTTGTATCAAATCACAGACCACATCGCCCAGAGAGGCGACAGTCAGATGACCGTGGAGCAGATTCAGGACGCGGTAGAGGTGGAACTGATGAAGTCAAGCCGCAAGGATGTGGCCCAGAAATACATCGCCTACCGCAATCAGCGCTCCATCGCCCGCAAGGCGAAGACCCGCGAGGTGTTTCTCGACATCGTGAATATCAAGAATAATGATATCACGCGCGAGAATGCCAACATGAACGCCGACACGCCGGCCGGTATGATGATGAAGTTTGCATCGGAGACCACCAAGCCCTTCGTCGACGACTATCTGCTGTCGGAGGAGAGCCGTGATGCCGTGGAGCACAACTACCTGCACATCCACGACAAAGACTACTACCCCACCAAGTCGCTGACCTGCGTGCAGCACCCCCTGGACAACATCCTGAACTGCGGCTTCATAGCAGGGCATGGAGCCAGCCGCCCCGCCAAGCGCATAGAGACCGCCTCCGTCCTGGCCTGTATCTCGATGGAATGCGCCCAGAACGAGATGCACGGCGGTCAGGCCATCCCCGCCTTCGACTTCTATCTGGCTCCCTACGTACGCATGAGTTACATTGAGGAACTCAAGGCTCTGGAGGACTTGAACGGCGAGAGTTACAAGGACTTGTACGACCAGCCGCTGATGGACTATATCAAGCAGCCGCTCGACGGACTGACTGGCAAGGAGCGGGCGCAGCAGCATGCCATCAACAAGACAGTGGGCCGCGTGCATCAGGCCATGGAGGCTTTCATCCATAATATGAACACGATCCACTCACGCGGTGGCAATCAGGTGGTGTTCTCCTCCATCAACTATGGCACGGACACAAGTGCCGAAGGCCGCTGCGTCATGCGTGAGATCCTGCTATCCACCTACGAGGGTGTCGGCGGTGGCGAGACGGCCATCTTCCCCATTCAGATATGGAAGAAGAAGCGTGGCGTGAACTATCTGCCGGAGGATCGTAACTTCGACCTCTATCAACTGGCATGCAAGGTGACGGCCCGCCGCTTCTTCCCCAACTTCCTGAACCTTGACGCCACCTTCAATCAGGACAGCGAATGGCGTGCCGACGACCCGAAGCGCTATATGCATGAGGTGGCCACGATGGGCTGCCGCACCCGCGTGTTCGAGAACCGCTTCGGCCCAAAAACCAGTATCGGGCGTGGCAACCTGAGTTTCTCCACGATTAACATCGTGAAACTCGCCATCGAGTGTATGGGTGAAGAAGACCAGCAGAAGCGCATCGATATGTTCATGGCCAAACTCGACCACATGCTCGAACTCACAGCCAAGCAACTCGACGACCGCTTCCAGTTCCAGAAGACCGCCTTTGCCAAACAGTTCCCGCTGCTGATGAAGAGCCTCTGGATTGGGGCCGACAAACTTGCGCCGACAGACACCATCGAGAGCGTCATCAACCAGGGCACACTCGGCATCGGCTTCATCGGACTGGCCGAATGCCTGGTAGCCCTGACGGGCAAGCATCACGGGGAGAGTGACGAGAGCCAGAAACTCGGCCTGAAGATTGTCACCTATATGCGTGACCGCGTCAACGAGTTCAGTGAGCGCTACCACCACAACTACTCCGTACTGGCCACTCCGGCCGAGGGACTGAGCGGCAAGTTCACCAAGAAAGACCGTAAGGAGTTCGGCGTCATCCCCGGCGTGACGGACCGCGACTACTATACCAACTCCAACCACGTGCCCGTCTACTACAAGTGCTCTGCCCGTCACAAGGCAGAGATTGAGGCGCCCTATCATGACATCACACGTGGCGGCCACATCTTCTACGTGGAGATTGACGGCGATGCCACCCACAATCCACAGGTAATCATGAGCGTCGTGGACATGATGGATCAGTTGAATATGGGTTATGGCTCCGTCAACCACAACCGCAACCGCTGTATGGACTGCGGCTATGAGAATGCCGACGACCATCTGGAGAAATGTCCGAAATGCGGCAGCACCAATATCGACAAACTGCAGCGTATCACAGGTTATCTCGTGGGCACCACCGACCGTTGGAACAGTGGCAAACTTGCCGAACTGAATGACCGCGTCACCCACATCGACCACGGTGTGCAGGATATGTTTAGCGAACAGTGATACGGGTACTTGATATCATAGAAGACACCATGGTAGACGGTCCGGGATTCCGGACCTCTATCTATTGTGCCGGATGCAACCACCAGTGTCCTAACTGCCATAACCCCCAGTCGTGGGACTTTGGCGGGGGCCGCGAGATGTCGACAGAGGATATCATGAAAATCATCCTGTCCGACCCCTTTGCCAATGTCACCTTCTCAGGCGGCGACCCGATGTACCAGGCAGCAGGCTTTGCCGAACTGGCCCGGGAGATCCACAAGCGGACGAACAAGGACATCTGGTGCTTCACCGGGTTCACCTATGAGAGCCTGATACACGAAGACCAGCGCGAACTGTTGGATCAAATCGACGTGCTCGTCGACGGACCCTTTATCCAGAGGCTTCACGACCCCGACTTACTCTTCCGGGGCAGCAGTAACCAGCGCCTGATCGACGTGCAGAAGTCACTCTACGCCGGCAAGGTGATCCTTTGGAGTCCTGACATAGCAGTAGCCGTTTAATTCGGGGGCGCACGAGCACCCCCGAATCAGCGATATGAGTCCAGTTTCTTCAGGTAATAGTCGCGGAAGTCGGTCCAGTGGTAGTAAGGAGCGCAGTCGGTCTGCAACGGAAGCGTCGCCTCATCCTCATTAAGTAGCACCTTGAAGAGCACATCCCGATCCTGAGGATTCTTGCGATAGAACACAAACTGAATATTCGCCGCCATCGGGAACACCTTGTAGTTCACCCAATTGTGTTCCGTCAGTTGCTCCAAGTCGCTTATCTGCTGATCGAAGCCATTCAGCCCCAGCAGACAGGCCAGGGGCAGCACGATGGTCTCATGCCCGTAGCGCAGGGTAGCACCATGCTTGGGAAGGGCAATACAACTGTCAGCCTCCTCGATCATCCGACGCAGCAAGTTGCGCTGGACGAAAGGCTGAACGCCACCATTCAGAGGACAAGCCCCATAGAGGATGTACCAATAGGCGTTCACCTGCGACCAGTTGTCGTAGAGTTCCTCAGGCGTATAGATTTCATACATGTCGAAATGCCTGCCCGCCTCCGTGCCCTGGGCAGAAGAAGCCAACTTGAAGTAAGACAGGTTCAGGCGATAGAGATTCAACTCATTATGCGCATAGGCCGTATCATTGAACAGGCGTCCCATAGGAGCGAGATGCCTCGTATGCCTGTCGCAGAAATCCTTGTAGTTCTTCCTGGCCGCCTTCGACCATTTCTGATTGTAGAGTTTCTTGTCCTGCAGATTCATATAATACATGTCGTGCTGACTCGCATCGTGCGTGACGCGCAGTTTGGGATTCAGGGCCACGAACTGCTGCAGGGCATTCTCCATCGACAGGATGCAGCGGATGACGACAGTGCTCTTAGCGTCGATATAAGCGTCGCCCTTGAACACCTCCGGGAATCGCTCATACATCCGCCGGGCTATCTCTCGATGCTGCTGCGCCCCGAGCGGAGTCAGTTCGCCCAGCCTGCCTTCAGCCTCCTGGCGGAGCACCTTGACACGCTGGAAGATCTCCTTGCCCAATGCCGTGAGTTTGCCGAGACTGTCCGCCTTTTGGAAAGCGGCATAGGGATAGTCGTATTCACGCTGGTTGATGAGGAAGCGCGAACCGTGACGCCCATAGTGCGAAATATAGAAAGGCTTCTTGCCTTTCGGAGCCGGTGTCAGTTTCTTCTCCGGCTTTGGATAAGCGAAATAATTACTGCCTGCTTTCTGGCTGTTCTCACGCAATTCTTCCAGTATCGACTGCCCCCAGAGAGAGGGAAAGGAGAAAAGCGCAAAAGTGATCAGAATAAATTTTCTCATAAGTTTTTCCGATTTCGGTTGCAAAGTTACGAAAAACTTTGTATTTTTGCAAAAAATTAGAGAGAATATGGCAAAAAACGCAAGATGGTCGGACGACTACTGGCTGCTTCTGATGCAGATTTACCTTCAGAAACCCGTCGGCATCAAGCCCATGTACAGCCGCAAGATGGTTGACTTGAGCCTGGAGTTGCATCTGCCTCCCACCATGCTGTTCAACAAGATGTGCCAGATAGCCAATCTGGAGACACCGCGCATCGAGCACATCTGGGAGACCTATGGGCGCAATCCCCGCAAACTGGCCCGCGCCGTCAGTCTGTGGCGAGGGATGCGAGGCTACGGCAATGCAGAAGACTTCTATGAAGGGGTGGAGGTGAACGAGACTTTCGAGCGCGACTTCAAGCCAGTGGGCAGCGACAGTCGGCTGACGCCAGTCATGCTCACACTGATTCTCGACCTCTATTTCCGACTGACACCAATAACGATGGTGGCAGAGACACCTGAGATCATCGAGTTGTCACGGCTCATCAAGATCAAGCCGCAGGAGATAGCCGAAGTCATGGAGGTGTTCCAGCATTGCGACCCTTACCTGAAACGGAAGGACGTGATCATCTCCCCCCTGCTGGCACCGTGCAGCGAGATATGGCGGCGCTTCGGCAATGCCAACCCAGAAGACCTCGCTTCGTATGCCAGTGAACTGAAAGAATACTTCAAAGATGATATTTGAGAGTGAAGAGCGATGAGTGAGTCTTGGCAGATACAGGAACAGAGACAGGAGCAGCGGCTGACGCAGCAGATCTCACACCAGCAGATGCTGCAGGCAGCGCTGACAGAACTGCCCGTGACGCAGTTGGCCGACCGTGTCAATATGGAGATGAACGACAACCCGGCGCTGGAAGTGGATGCCTCTTATGAAGCCCCCGACACGCCAGACTATCCGGAGAATCCTGACACGCCGGAGAGTCCTGATGACTTCGCCGCCCAGAGTGAGCGCGAAGAACGGCAGTCAGCACTCGACGCGGCCCTTGAGAATCTGGGGCGCGACGATGAGGACCTGCCTGTCTACCACGGAGGCAGCAATGTCGGCGAAGAACGCGAGGAGATGGTCTACGGAGCCACAGAGTCATTCTACGACCAACTGATGGCGCAGATTGGCGAATGCGACCTGACGGAGCACCAGCGCGACATTCTCGAGTACCTCATCGGCTCACTCGACGACGACGGCCTGCTGCGCAAGCAACTGAGTGCGCTCAGCGACGAACTGGCCATCTATCACAATATCGACGCATCGGAACAGGAAATCGAATCCGCGCTCCGCATCCTGCAGGACTTCGATCCCGCCGGAATCGGTGCCCGCTCGCTGCAGGAGTGCCTGCTCATCCAGATCTCCCGTCGAGACGATTCCCGCCTGAAGCGGCTGATGCGGAAGGTGATCGCCGACTACTTCGACGATTTCACCCACAAGCATTGGCAGACTATACAGCAGGCTCTCTCGCTCAACGACGACCAGGCAGCAGCCCTCTTCTCTGAACTCCGCAAACTGAATCCACGCCCAGGCGCCTCCATGGGAGAGACAGTGGGCCGGAGCCTACAACAGATTACCCCCGACTTCATCGTAGAGACCCAAGACGACGGAACCGTCACCTTCGTACTCAATAATGGAGAAGTGCCGGAACTCACCGTCTCGCAGTCGTTTGTCGATTCGATGAACGAATATCAGCAGAACAGGGACCATCTGAACCGCCAGACCAAAGAGGCCCTTCTCTATATAAAGAAAAAGGTAGATGCCGCCCATAGTTTCATCGATGCACTCCACATGCGGCAGCGCACTCTTAAACTGACGATGCAGGCCATCATCAACTGGCAGCGCCAGTTCTTTATCGACGGCGACGAGACGTCACTCCGCCCGATGATCCTGAAAGACATTGCAGACAAGACGGGGCTCGACCTGTCGACGATATCCCGCGTCTGCAATTCAAAATATGCCCAGACGCGCTGGGGCACGTTCCCCCTGCGCCACTTCTTCAGCGACAGTTATGTGACCGACAACGGCAAGGAACTGTCCACCCGCCAGATCAAAGCCATACTCCGCGACATCATCGAGACCGAGGACAAGAGCCGCCCTCTCAGTGACGATGCCCTGCGCGATGAGATGGAGCGCCGGGGATACCCCATTGCCCGCCGCACAGTGACTAAATACCGCGTGGCCATGGGCATACCCGTGGCAAGGATGAGGAAGGATTATTGAGAGAGAGAGTAAGATGACAAGGGAAAAGAGTATCATCCTAACGGCAAAGGTCATCAGCCTGGTGTTCAAGCCGTTTTACCTACCTGTAATGGGACTCATCGCCCTGTTCCTATTCAGTTATATGAGTCTGCTGCCCTGGGGCTACAAGTTCCAGGTGCTTCTGATGGTATATCTGCTGACGGGCGTATTGCCCCGACTGCTCATCCACCTCTACCGCCGCTATCAGGGCTGGACGCTGATACAGTTGGGCAACAAGGAGCGCCGTATGGTGCCTTACGTCATCAGTATCCTCTGCTATTTCCTCTGTATCTACCTGATGGACCACCTGCACATTCCCCACTTCATGAGCAACATCGTGGGCGCAGCCCTGTTCATACAGATTGTCTGCGCACTCATCAATGTGTGGTGGAAGATATCCACGCATACGGCTGCCATAGGCGGCGTGGCCGGAGCCCTGTTCGTCTTCGGCGAGTTTTTCAATTTCAATCCCGTCTGGTGGCTCTGCTTCGTCTTCGTGCTGGCTGGAGTATTGGGCACGAGCCGCATGATTCTCCGGCAGCACAGTCTGGCCCAGGTGGTGGCCGGCTTCTTCGTCGGCATCGGCTGCTCCATCCTCGGCCTTCTCTCCCTCTAATTATGAATTGTAAATTATGAATTTAAATATGACTCCTATCGTAAGTATTATCATGGGCAGCACGAGTGACCTGCCCGTTATGGAAAAAGCCTGCAAACTGCTCGATGAGATGCAGGTACCGTTTGAAGTGAATGCCCTTTCAGCCCACCGCACCCCCGATGCCGTGGAACAGTTTGCCCGCACCGCCAAGGAGCGTGGCATCCGCGTGATCATAGCCGGTGCCGGCATGGCCGCAGCCCTGCCTGGTGTCATCGCCGCCTCTACCACCCTGCCCGTCATCGGCGTACCCATCAAGGGGATGCTCGACGGTCTCGACGCCATGCTCTCCATCATCCAGATGCCTCCCGGCATCCCCGTGGCCACCGTCGGTGTCAACGGCGCACAGAACGCTGCCATCCTCGCCGTCGAGATGCTCGCACTGAGCGATACAGCCCTCGCCCAACGGCTCGCCGACTACAAGAGCGGGCTGAAGGCAAAGATTGAGAAGGCCAACAAGGAATTAGCAGAAGTGAAGTATGAGTACAAGACGAATTAGCAGCGAGGTCCGTGTCGGCAATATCGGCATCGGCGGCAGCAACCCCATA
>OCVV012843361.1_pt1 | contig 11091 bp, 13 predicted proteins | sample 1539721 | NCBI WGS metagenome assembly OCVV01 (sample SAMN02144230, study PRJEB22623) | gut metagenome | biome: sheep rumen | host: Ovis aries | place: New Zealand | reverse complement strand
CTGCAGGTAATCGAAGTCGTCCGAGTCAATCTCATAGACGAGTTTCTGGATGCGGTTGACGAACGCCTTGGTAGCCGAATGGACGGGGTGCTCGAAGATCTGTTCGGGTGTGCCGTCCTCGTAGATGATACCTTCGTTCATGAAGAAGATACGTGTGGTCGCGTTGCTGTCAGTGTCCATTCAGTGTCCATTCAGTGTCCATTCAGTATCCATTCAGTGTCTATTCAGTGAGTTGTATGTGTGTTAAGTAGGGTGGCATTAAAAAGCCCGAGGGATTAGCTCGGGCGAAAAGAGTTATAGCAATTTTATTTGCACATATTAATTTTCTGTTGTACTATTATAGCAAGTGCACATCCGCCCCTAACGACAAGCAGTATTCCCTGTAATCCACAATGTTCATGTACTATACATTAAAACGAGAAATCGGTTTTCTCTACGCCGTAACCGTAGATGGTTTTGAAGTCATCACGCATGGAAATGACAATATAACTGTCTTTGCGCCACTGGTCGCCCAGTTTGAGCGCTTTCTCGCGGTTGGCATGGTCACGCGCCTCGTCATCGGCAATGAGCATAAACGCCAGCGTCTTGTGCTCCGTATTGCCCAGACAATAGTTGTGCATTGCGCAATCGCCGCCGCTGTTGCCAAACGACAATACCGGAACTTTGCCTATCTCCTGCACAATCTGCAGCACCTTGTTGGTCTTCAGGTTCTTGATAATCAGTTCGTCAGTACGGACAATATCCTCCTCTTTGCCCATGGTGTAATTGACGCCCGCTTCGGTGCCTTGCGAGGTTGATTGCAGGCGCACATCCATGCCTATCACGCGGTTGGGCGCAATGCCGATAGACTCTGTCAGCGCACGGCAGATGAAACGGTCCGAACCGGACACTACATAGTACGTAAAACCGTTCGCTTCCAGATACTTGAACACCTCTAACATGGGCTTGTAGAAGCTCTGTCCGTACGTCATTCCCGTAAAACCGTTGGCGGGTTTGGCGGCATACGTCTTCACATAACGGTCGAACTCCGCCAACGTCATACCTGCATACGCCTTGGCAGCGGCATGGGCGTGTTTCATGTCGAAATGGTCAGGCAGTTTGGTTCCGTTGCGCACAAAATCGCGTATCTCCTGTGCGGTCTGACGCACGTCTTCCGGCGCTTTGCTGCTATAAGCCGTGTCGTCTAACACACGGTACTCCAGCAGGTTGTACTCGAAATATGAGGGGTACAGTTCACCGACAAACGTGCCGTCCATGTCAAAAGTAGCGATACGGTCACTCTCCGCAATGAAATTCACGGAATTGGGGTTGGTCACATCCTCCACATACTCCTGCAGAGCCGTTAGCGCCTCGCAGTCGTTCCAAAGCGTGAAATAGTTCTTTTTTGTTGGTTCGTTGGTGCTGCAACTGCTCATCACTGCAACACAGGCAGTAATGGCAATCAGCCACAGTTTGATAGTCTTCATATTCTAACAATAAAATCAGTAGTCCGATCTCCTTTTACATCTTCTTTCTTAACATTAAATGCCTCCGCCAACAAAGAAGTTAGTATTTCTTTAATTTTAGTTTCTTCCATAGACTAACAAATGATACATTATAACACATAGTTTGCTTATGATGATATTCCGATTGCAAAGATACAACAAAAAAACGATATAACCAATTTTTTCTGAAGATTTTTAAGATTTATTTTTACGTGGATATTGAATTTGAAAAATATTGACCGAAATAGTGATACAATCATCTCTTAAGTGTTCATCGTATAGAGTTAAATATAAAAGAAAGCTCTCGCATGTTAGTCATACGAGAGTTATTGGTGGAGGTATGCAGCAATTACGCTTCAGCACTGCTCCATAAAAGTCTGCATACACTTATCTTCGACCTTGGTTGAAACATAACCCCCAGTTTGCTGCATCCCCAAAGTTTACTTGTTTATTTTCTTCTGCGGTTTTTCTTTCCTTTCGGTTTCTCCGGCATTGGCAGTTGTTTGCAGTAAACAAACACTTTTTTGTCTCCATGCGTGAAAGTGGAAAGAACTTGCATCGTTTGTACATATCCCATAGAACGGGATTCAATGAAATCTTCAATTTCTTCATAAGAATAACCACGTGAGTCTTCCCTTGTATGAAGAACGGTGTTCTGCATACTCATTTCTCCATTGAGATATTTGTTTGCATAACTTAAACCTTTAACCTCGGCTTTTCTGTTAGTGGCATAATCGTTATTGCCGGTTTTTTCGGCTACGACAGTAATGAGGTAGCAATTATCCACGTTTTCAACCACACGCGCACCTTCAAAGGGCTCGTTCATATACATACGTTGCACGTACTGTCCCAAATCATTGAGATCAGAGTTGTACGACTGCGCTGCTGCTATCATCGCTATCGTAGTAATAGCAGTAAATAAGAATAGTTTTTTCATGACTTATACGATGTTTTGAAATCAATCAACTTCCCAATAACTGTCTTTATCTCTTTTAGCTCGTTGGCCTCTTTAATGGGTTGCACTTTAACTATTTCGGATAAAGGAGTATGCGCCTTCGCGCGGTTTCTGTGGCAATACAAATCGAAACTTGGGACTGTTGTCATGTGCCAAAATTCCTCAACAGAATATAGGGTATTCTCAAATCTCCCTTCATTTGTTTGAAGCGCGATTACAAAATAGTAACTCTCGGGATGGAGTACCGCAAAATTCCATTTCGTTTCACTTACAGCGTTAAATGGAGATTTATTTGATCCCTCTTTATTTTGACGCATTTTGACAACACCAAGATATATAATTTTTTTATCAGGGAATGTTACTTTGACATCATAACCTAATCCAGATTTCTCGGTGGGTTCAACAAGCAGTTTCGGATTTTTGGAAAGTTCCGATACTACATTTGCAATCGCCATTTCATGTTCATCATTTGTATTCATAGTAATCAAATTTTAATATTTTAACTCAAATCCTTGGAATCTTTCTATCGAATTCGTAGGAATAGCAACATATATATCATGAGTATATATTACTTTGGGATTAAAATAAGAAGTAGTGTATGTGGGACCTGTATATGTTCCTTTCTTTACCATATTTTGTTCTTTCTTCGACAATTTAATAGGAGTTCTTACTTCAGTTAGAGCAAACTTAGATAAAAACTCTTTGATATTTTCTTCAGAATCGCTCCAATTCTCAATGAAGTCACGTAGAATGTTTTTCTTATTATGACCATACGAAAAGATCCGTTCATGCCATTTGTTAGAATATAGTTGATAATCACCTTTGCTTCCCTCTCTATTCGTTTCATTAATAACAATACAAATTGGCATACATCTTCCTCCACAAATCATGTATTCATACGAATTTGATGGGTTGCCAATTTCTTGAATTTTATATCGGTGTAAAGCCGTATAAATATCCTCTCCCATACGCTCTTTACATGCTCTGAAATACTCCAAAGAAATAGGTAATACCCAACGCTTAGAATAATCATCGGAATTCGGGTTCGGAAAACGATGTGATTCAGTGACATCCACAATTTCGATATTATTATTAATGCACAATTGAACTTCTTCTTTTGATAGTTTTAAGTTCTCTATCGTTTTATAATAGAGGTTGTAATAATTAGTAGAAGCAACATTAGACATAATATTTACTTTGCATTTGAAGCCATAAACATTTCCTATATTTTTAACATTGCATAATTTGGGATCCCCAATTATTTGGAAATCAAAACTAAACATATCTTTTGCTATCATATGCAACTGCTCCATCATTAAGTCATATGCTTTTTTTGTTGAAGATGCTTTCAATTTAATCAATTTAACATTCATGGCATAAGTAGAACCTGCGAATTCAGCACTTGATCCTTTGCTTTTTGCGTACGTAATTAATTTGTTTACAGAAATAGTTGCTTTTAAAGACACGGAAACTTGTTTGTTTGGAAGAGTTGCAACTGCAAGTTTCTTGTATTCTTTCACATTACCATTAGAAATACTAACAATCTCATCTTGTACGAGTTTGTCATTCAAAATCGTAGTGTTGGCAGATACAAATGTACCAAACGATTGCTCAATAGCACTTCGCAAGGCTTGTAAGGTTGCCTGCTCTTCATTTACTCCTGTTCCTATAACGGTTAATGTTACTTCGTCCACTTGGGCAAAAGATGTTGCAGCAAATAATACTGCGGCAACGATAGATAATAACTTTTTCATAGTACTGATTATTTTTTATTTTGCCATTTAATAAATCTTATAAAATCTTGCAATCTACGATAGTATTTTTGGCATATTCCTCTATTAATTCTACGAGTTGTATGGGTATAATACTTACAGATTTTTACGAAAGTTTTTTCGTCCACTTGCTCTTTGTTCTTATAGTATTCAACTACAAAATCAAAAAAACGTTCTTCATCAGCAGTATTAGGATTGATACCACCACCAATGTTCATCCATGACTCAAATTTTTGTTGAGATGAACTGCTTTTAAAGCATGTAATGTTTGCACTCATAATTCTTACATTTAAAGTTATTTAATATTTGGTATTTGTTTGGCAACTTCAAGAGCGACTTCACGGCTGGCTTCTATCATTGCCATTTCCCTCTCATGCTCTTTGTTGTACTTGTGCTGTTCAAACTCAAAGTTGCGTTGCTCACGTGCTAATTCTTCTGCATGATATTGCTTTTCACGCTCAACTTGTTCTTCATGACGTGCTTGTTCTTTCGCTTCCCGTTCTTCGTACTGACGCACTCTAAACTCAAAATCACGTTGTTCCCGTGCTTTCTCATCTTCATATTGCTGCAATGCGAATTCCCAAGCCTTGCGTTCATCATCCATAACTTTTTCCTTCATTTCTTCCATTAGCGCATCGGCTTGCGGTTGACAAGCAGCCAATAAATCAATCTTTGCCAAGTATCGAGAAGCCTTAACTGCTCCATCAGCATTAGGTTCGGCATTCCAAGCGGTTTTCGCTGATTGCAGCAATTTCACTCCGGCGCTATCAATCTTCTTTTGATAAATATCAATAGTTGCTTGCCGGCATTTGGCTGTACAATCCGTACAAACATCCGGCACTTGAGCAATTTGATACAACGCTTTGTCGAAATTGTCTTGCTGCACAAGGATATATGCGTCGGCAATAATATTGTCAATATTGGTACGATAATAGGCAACTATCAATTCCTTGCTATCCTCAATCATCTTTTGCACTTTCGGATTACCGGGTTTCAAATTTGAGAATGCCATAATGAATGCTTTATTCTCATTCAATCCGACACCCACAGAAGAAAGTGTTGCATGACCATACTCCTTGCGATCAATAACATCCTTTACATAGAATGTTATTTCTAATGTCTGGCTCACGCGCGCAGGCGAACCACTTATAATATCCTTCTTAACTACGCTAACCGTAGCCGTCAAAGCAAATCGGCGGTTAATGGCATTATCTGATATACCGGCAGTTGTGATAATTTGGTGCATTTTGTCTTCCAACTGATCTAATGCTTCAGTAGGAATAGACCGATTAACAGGGCGTTGTACGTTAATAGACATGCGTCCAACATCGTCCAATGTTTGCGCACATAGTATACCGGCGAATAACAGGTATACCATAATTAAGGGAATCCGTTTCATATGATTAATTATTTTTCTCCTATTACTATGATTGCTTCTCCCAAACCGCGTGTCATTACTTTGGAAGTCAAATCACACTCGCTTTTAAGATGCTTCCGTAACATAACTGCAAATCCTCTTGCATCCAATGCATCCCCTTCTTTATCACGCAAAGGAATACGCACTTGTTCAAACTGTGCAAAATTCTCTGTCGCATCACTTAAATAAAATGCTCCATTGATGGTGTTTTTCTTCATCCATTTCTGAATAACTTCTATTAACTCATCACCATCCTCGTTTTCTGTTTCGAGATTGCCGTCCCAATTTTGCCAACATTTTACAGTAAGAACTATCTCGCGACCGCGTTTGTGTAAATCGGAATAGTACTTATCCATCTGCTTGTCAAATGCCTTGATTTTGGATTTTACTGCCTTTTCCAAGAGCACCGGGATTATTTCATCGCTTGCGTTCCCTGTTCCTGTAGAAGTGGCTATACGCTTGCTTGTATAAGCATCAAAAGCTTCCAGCGTAAAGGTAACACTTCTATCTCTATTGATTGTCCAATCTAATTGGATGAGGATGTCCATCTTGGCACGTTTCTTTATCATGTCTAACGGACTTTCAGCGATAGCAGATCCGGAAGTGGTACTTGTTGTTATATTGTCCTCTCCAATTCGGTTGAAAACGGCTTTTGTCTCTTGTTCTGCATCCTTGAGAGAATATCCTTCTTTTGTGAGCAGTTGACCGATTTTACTGATAACCTGGTTTAGCTCTCTATCTTGCAAAAATGCTTTTTGATAGTCTGCTGTTTTAACTTTTACACCTTGATTATCCCAAGTAGTCATAAAGAATCTTTGCTCACACCAGTGATCACTTGGTAGAATCATTAACGTGGGTTTCTTCTCTTGCGAAGCACCCAATACATTCAGGCTCATCAGAACACCTAAAATGCAAAGTACAAATTTGTTTTTCATAATAGTTCTATTTATGATGTTGATTATCCATTTTACTATTCGGCAGGAGGTTTCGCCGGTATGTCTTTCTTTTCATCTCTCGGTCTTGTGCCGCTCTTGTGCCGCTCATCGGTCGGTGGGGAGCATACAAAAAATACTGCTTATGCTTTCGTACATACGGGTGTCTGGCATAACCCAAGGAAACAAAAGCAAAAGCAGTACATACCAAAGTATGCACTGACGGATTGCCAACTGTTTCCTTTAATAAGCTGCCAGACTTATGTATGTACAGATTGGTTCGTCAGTATAATATATGTGCGTTGCGGTGTCGCAACTGAACTATCCGCTGATAATCGCCTGCAAAGATACAACAAAAAATCCAATTATACAAATAAAAGTATATTTTGCTGTCATTTTTTTGCTTCGCGCACGCAAATTGCATACTCCCGGAATGTACTGCTTAACTCTGAGAGAGTTACAAATCTTTCTTAATGCCTTTTACGCGGACAACATACTGACTTTTAATATATCCGGTATTGTCATAGATAACTGCTTCGTCTATTGCTTTTCTTTTTACATAGAAAATAGTATCGCTTCCAAGAAACTCCACTGTAGATTCTAAGGTAAAGCCCATAATCTTTCCGCTCGGACATCTAATAGCCTGATGTTCCTGGTCGAAGATATAGTTGGCATCTATCAAGGTTCTCCATTCTGAATTAGCGGGGATATGCAAATATCCATCCGATTTGCGGTATTCTCCTTTGTCTTGACCTTTTACATTCACATATTGTACTTTAGAATCACTTTTGATATCAAAGTACCACAGTACATCGTATGTCTGTGCGTTGGGATCGTAGTCCCAATGGTAACTCTGTTGCCCGGTAAAAATATCATACGTTAAATTATCAGAGGCAATACATGCCCATATTCCGACAATAGATGATGATGAGAATTGTGTCGGATCATCCGGTTTGATAGTTTCACGCTCACAAGCGGAGCAAAGAAAGAGGGCTAAACACAGCCAAACAAAAGTCTTAGTTTTCATTGTTGTGAAGTTTTTAAAGATTAATACAAAATACAGCGAAACTCCTTATTTGAATTCCGCTGCAAAGGTACAACAATTTTTTGATATACGAGAAGTTCTTATTACTTCTTATTCTTCTTCTTATAACAGTGCGACAGATTGTAGGCCTCCGTTATTGCCGGCGACATAGGAAACGGTGGTATGCCCTGTGAGTACCAGCTGGTCTATAAAAAGCGGTTGACCTGTCAGGAAGAAAGTGGAGACAAAAGTATCTCCTGCACTCAATTTGGAATTGACGGACTCCACCACCTCAAAACGCATGTCTCCCAAATAGAGGAATACGCAACGGCGGTTGGGCAACCAAGTCACTTCGATACTCTGCCCGGGTTGCAAGTCCTTCGTATGGATACCCTCTGCAATGAACGGATTACTGCTGCCATGTTCTCCTTCTTTCAGGCGGTTGGTATAATCATTCCAGTCTCGCGAGCCGACATATCGGGAAAGAATATTGAGCGTTGACAGACGGGTGTTATTGGCGCCATCCACGTACCCCCAAAGCCGTTCGAGTGTACTAAGCGCCAAGTTCTCATGCAGGCACAGCCATATTTGCGCAATGAGCGATTCAAAATCGGCAGGTGTCGCCGGACGTGTACCAAAACGCGCTTCTACATCCTTGCGGAGCTGAATAACCTCGGGTGCATTTTTGTTCATAATGATCAATTTTTGAAATCCGGTGCAAAGGTACTGCTTTTTTCTGATATACACGTACTTCTTATTATTTCTTTTATTTACTCCTCTGGTAAAACTCGGGCTAAAGAGTCATACAATTGGTCATTCCAGTTGAAATATGAGAAATATGCCTGCATGAATTCTTCGTGCAAAACGGGATCTTTGATTGATAGCTCCGCCTTCTTGAAATTTTCTCTCAGACCTCCATCATAGTCTCGGGCTTCTTTCAGCGTCTTTATCTCTCCGCGACTGATGGCTCGGCGAATGGCTTCATGGCGTGCGAGATGGATGGAAGCCGCTTTGCGACGGACAACTTCATGCGGAGAAGGTGTTTTCGTATTGACAGCTAATGAATCAACGAGGCGATTTAACGAATCAATATCGGCAGAAAGGCTTTGCTCTTGCTCGCTATGCCGGAGTTCAGCTTGTCGGTATTCTGCATACATTCCCCGTCCCGCGAGACATAACATAGCAACTAATAGAAGCGACACCGGCAACCAGATACGCACTCTGTCTATTCTACGGATAGCCCGTAACACCTGCACGCAGGAAGAATACCGGTCAGCAGGGTTAGTCCGCGTACACCAACGAGCGATACTTCTGTAGCGATGTGGGAAAAGAAGAGCGATGATTTTGCCGACCGAATAAATATCCGCGCGGCTGTCAATAGGCATACCCGCCAACTGCTCCGGTGCAATAAAAGCCATCGAACCGGCGGGCTGCTTAAACGTGACATAATCATCCGTATCAGACACACCGAAATCAATCAGTTTAACCGTAGAGCCGTTGCGGGTAATGAGGATATTGGAGGGTTTTATGTCGCGGTGGATGATTTGTCGCTCATGCAGGCAGGAAAGGGCATCAAGGAGCTGCTCAATGATGCGGCGACGGATAGCGGCAGACGGGTTCGTTTCAAGGAACTGATTCAATGTGATGCCGTCAATATACTCCATCCGGATATACCAACCGATAGAGTCCATGTGCCCGAAATCCAACAGACGGACGATATTCGGATGATCTACCGCTACACCGATTGCAAACTCCTTGCGAAGTAGTTCAATATGCGGTGTGGATTCGCGATAAGGCTCTGCCAAAGCTTTGAGCACATACTTGCGTCCGAAACGAGTTGCTACATATAGCGTGTTGTGCCCTTCCGAAGACAGCAACTCCGGCTTTGACCATACATCAGAGAAATCCGCCGACAGAGGCGATATGATAAATGAAGAATAATCATTCATTGCCAGACAATTTTGTGACTGCAAAGGTACTGCTTTTTTGTTTTGGTTCACGTTATGCCTTGTTGAATTTGGATTTGCGGAACTTAACGGCTTTGATTTGCATAGTGTGTTTTATTTGTTTGTTTTGATTATTTGGGCGGGGGTGTCGGCTGCCTCATTAATTACCAAATCACGCAGAGCAGGGTGCGCCAGAGGGTGCTATACCATTTGCGGCCGAACAGCTGCTGGAAGTCAATAAAGGCGATGATATTGATAAGAAAACCGGGATAAGCATAGGGGTGGAATTCGAAAAAAGGAACGAACCAACCTGACACTAACACCCATAGTACATTGATCATCTGTAGTTGCGCAATAATAAAGATGAGTGCTGTAAATATCTCTGCGAAATTATAGTTTACTTTGTTGTCTCCGGTGGCATCATCTACGAAGGGATTTCCTTCGCGTGGCGACTTGCGGAAGAGCAGCCATGTTAAGAAGATAAACAAAATGGATTTGATGAGCAGCCCAATTGCTAAATGCTCGTCGAGCCACTCGTAATACGAGTCTAAGGCATGCGCCACTTTGTGCACGGCGTTGTTAAAAGCTTCCGTTTCTTCAGGGGATAAATCCCGCGTATAGTTCTTATCCGCCAACTGCTGACTCAGACTTGTCTCAAGCGAGACAAGCGGTTTTTTCTCTGCCGGCACGATATAGAGGGCTATAGCCAATAAGAGGCTGGTGCCTATGAGCAACTGGAAGGGACGCAAGAACTTCCTACGCTTGCCGTTGAGGAAGTCTGCTATCACATAGCCGGGGCGCCATATGAGATGCCATAGCGTGCGCCAATACTCCTTTTCTCCGAATTCGGCAAGCAGAATACGGACGACAGTCAGCATTGTTATTCGCTCGGGATGCTGTGCGTTTTCCGGCTCTTCGGAAGCGTCCGCATCGTAGTTTTTCTGCTTGCGATGCAGTTCCTCGTATTGGTCGTGGGTATAGGTACGCGCCTGCTGCGCCTTTTGGCGTACACGCTGCCACCATTGGGCGATCTTGGAGGGCTTTTTATTTGGGTTTCTTTGCATCACCTATTGATTTGTTATTTCTTTGAGTATTTGGCTCTGACGAGTTCGTAGGAGTTGCGGGTGAGGTCGCGCAGCAAGTCCTCTTCGGCGGCGTTGGCGTCCACGCCTATCCAGTATTTGGACGGCAGGTTGAACGGTTTGCCGATACAGTCATAGCGTGCCTTGAGTTCGTCTATCCGCTCCGGCTGGCATTTGAGCGTCACAATGCCGTAATGGTCGATGTCCAGAAACGCAAACATGTGTCCGCAGACATAAAAGACAAGCACGTTCGACGCATACCTGAACGCCGTAAACGGCAGTTTCTCCTCCACATCCGCCCCTAACGACAAGCAGTATTCCCTGTAATCCTCAATGTTCATAATCTTAGTTATAAATCAAGTGTTGATGACAGTACTGAGCGGTCGGTTAGATGCAGGCAGGCGAGTGCAAGCAGACATGCTATAATACCTGCCAAACCGGCAGGAGAGGTTAATAAATCGTTGGTGCCGTCAATGAAT
>OCVV011358241.1_pt1 | contig 11092 bp, 8 predicted proteins | sample 1539721 | NCBI WGS metagenome assembly OCVV01 (sample SAMN02144230, study PRJEB22623) | gut metagenome | biome: sheep rumen | host: Ovis aries | place: New Zealand | reverse complement strand
ATCACCACAAGAGCAACTATCCTCTTCATGAGAATGACCATGATTATGTTCATGACTGTGTTCATGACCATCACCACAAGAGCAACTATCTTCTCCATGAGAATGTTCATGACTATGATTATGTCCGTGATAATGGTTATGTCCGTGATCATGGTCATCTGCACAATCATCACAGCTACATATTTTTATATCAACATCTTCATCATAATCTATTTCTTCACTATGATCAAATTGTGAAAAATCTGTTTGTTCCTGATAATGTTTTAATAATTTTTTGTTGTAGTGAGTATTATCTTCACAATGTCTGTTTTCACAGTCAGGATCCATACATATATAATTATAATGTTGAGGATCTTCACATATTCTGTTTTTACAATCAGGATCGTAACATTTGTTTTCTATTAATTCTGAAGTTTCTTTTAAATATTTTATGTTGTAATGCTCATGTTTTTCACAGTGCATGTCATCACAGTCTTTATCGTAACAAATGTAATTGTAATGTTTTGGATCATCACATACTTCTTTTTTACAATCGGGTTCAAAACATTTATTATTGTTTTCGTTCATTTTTTATCTCCTGAAATAAAAAAAATTAAAAACATACTATTCCAGTACGTGTTCGATTCCTATATTCAATATTTCTATAACGTGTCTGTCTGCTAATGAATATCTTGCTTGTTTACCTTCTTTAGTATATTTAACTAAATTTTTACTTCTTAATGTGCTTAGTTGATGGGAAACTGCTGATTGACTCATATTTAATCCTTCACTTAAATCACATACACATAAATCTTCCACTGCCAGTAATGACAATATTTTAAGTCGAGTAGGATTTCCGAATATTTTAAAGGTTTCAGCTAATTCATAATACGTATTATCATCCAATAAATTGTCTTTAGCTCTTTTTGTAGCTTCTTCATGAATTACGTTTATGTCACAGGTTCCTTCATCCATTTCAAATAATTTTTTTTCATTATTCATTTTTACCACTTTGATATATGAGTATATGTTCATATGTACATATAAATGTTTTGAATATTTATAAAAAATAATTTAATATTAAAAAAAATAATGTCCGAAATCATCTTACTTTTAAAATTGAAAGTAAAAAAGAAGATGTAAAATATTAATTTAAAAAAAAGAAAATATTAATTCTTTTTCCAAATAGAATAAATGAATTAAAAATAAAAAAAAGCCAAGAATAGTGGCTATAAACTTAGGTTACCTCTTTATTTCCTGAAGAGTTACTTGATACATTTATGGTTTGATAGCCAGTATCGTTGACAGTTGTATTATTTCCTGTATTGTCTGAGGCAGTGCTGGAACTAAATAATCCCTTGAAATCAAAATTATCAATTGCATGTAATATACTATTGATTTCACCGGAAGTTCCGTTTGAATAGTAATCTCTTGTTACATAAACTATTGATGGAATTTCATAATCAATGATATTTTCTGAAATTGCTTCAGTATATGCATGACTATCAGGAGTATAAATTCCTACCTGAGTGTTGTTTGATATACTTTCTACAACTTTTTTGGAAGTGTATGTATCATCTGAAGGAACAAATACATATGAATTGGAATCATTGGTACTGTGAACATCCACTGTAAAGTTATAGTTGTTGTTTATTATATCAGGAACAACAAATTCTGATGCAAGACTTTCTGACATTTCATTTACTGTCATGTTACTTTGTGTATTTGAATTGTTATTGTTATTTGCTTTGGAAGTATCTACAACATATATATCATAACAATATTTTAAGTCATTTTGACCTTGTATTGTTGGGACAACAGCGTTTTGAGATCTTTTAGCATCAACTCCCACTATAAAAGCAACATGTATATCCGATGATGGATTACCATAACCACTAGATTTTACTACAGTCCCATAACTATTATTTCCAATAATAGAAGAATCTATGGCAACAGTACTGCTATTCATATCGGAAGAATTTTCAGAAAGATTTTCTTCAACTGGCGGTGGTGTTGATGTACCACCATTAAGTGCAACGGTTGCTGCCATAATAAGAACTATAGCTGCCAACAAGATAATAATTAACTTGGACGAACTAATAGGTGGTTTACCAGAATCATTATACATAGATTAACCTCCATAATTTATTGACATATTTAAAAATTTATTATCAAGCAAATTTATTATATGAATCATTACAGGAAGTTTTCTTATTAATTTCACTTTTTTATGTGAAGCTTTAAACAACAAGGAACCTTCCCCCCAAATTACTTCTGACTTTTGCATCGTACTTTAATAAACTGGATTTCAAAGCATCATATCTAATCTGGAATTCCTCATTATTTGAAAAAAATCCTATCATTCAATTCATACCTATATACCTATGAATTTCAACTGTTTTATTAGTGCTCTTAAATCCTCAGATAATAAACTCCTAAAAATATATTTATATAATATTTATTATGTATTTTAGTTAATAAGAAAGTAATGATTAAAACACCCCGATTCATATAAAAAATGACCGTTAAATAGAAAATATTTAAACAAATAAACTCATAAAAAGATTTATTTTAATCCAAATAGTATATTATAAATCCAAAACACACCGCAAATGACATTAAAATAAATAATAACTCTTTTTAATGAATTTCAGAATTAAACCAGACATTAAAGATAATAAACAAGTGTTAAAATAAACATTGAAAAAAAAATGTATAAGAAATACTATATAAAAAATGTTAAATTTTAAATAATCATTATATTTTCGAAAATATTCAAATGAATAAGTAACTTTCACCACATTTAACCGAAGTAAACCAAGCAATTACTTAAATGAAATATAAAAATAAAACAAAATATATTAAGATGTAAGAACTTAAATTTAATTAATATAGACTAAATATACTTTCTTAAATTATTATATTTAAAAAATATAAATTATCTGCAATGCAGAAAAAATTAAAAAAATAAGTATACACCAAGGGTGATAAAATGACAGGAATTGTTGGATATGGAGCTCATATCCCCTCTTACAGAATAAAAGTTGAAGAAATCGCTAAAGTATGGGGAGATGACCCAAACTCTATTTCAAAAGGATTAGTCGTTAATGAAAAATCAGTACCTGGACCAGATGAAGATACAGTTACAATCTCTGTAGAAGCAGCAAGACGTGCATTAGCTCGTGCAGAAATAAATCCGCAAGATATTGGTGCAATATATGTGGGATCAGAATCCCATCCATACGCAGTAAAACCTACTGCAACAATAGTTGCCGATGCAATCCAAGCATCACCTAATTTAACTGCAGCAGATTTAGAATTTGCATGTAAAGCTGGAACAGCAGGAATTCAAGCAGCAATTGGACTTGTTAAATCCGGAATAATCAAATACGGATTAGCAATCGGAGCAGACACTTCACAAGGTGCTCCAGGTGACGCACTCGAATATACAGCAAGTGCAGGAGGAGCCGCATACATAATAGGTGAAGACAACACAGTTGCAGACTTTGAAGAAACATGCAGTTACACAACAGATACTCCCGACTTCTACAGAAGAGAAGGAGAAACATATCCATCACACGGTGGAAGATTTACCGGAGAACCAGCATACTTCAAGCATGTTCTTGGTGCAGCAAACAGAATGTTAGAAAAAACTGGTACAACAGCAGCTGATTATGATTATGCAGTATTCCATCAACCAAACGGTAAATTTTACATAAGAGCTGCAAGAAAATTAGGATTCAGTGAAGAACAATATAAACAGGGATTACTAACACCTTACATCGGAAACACATATTCCGGAGCAACTCCACTTGGATTAGCTTCAGTTTTAGACATTGCAAAACCAGGAGACAAAATATTTGCAGTGTCATATGGTTCAGGTGCAGGTAGTGATGCATTTACCATAACAGTTAATGACAGAATTGAAGAAGTAAGAAACAACGCTAAAACACTTGATGAAATTCAGAAAAATTTAACTTATGTAGATTATGCTACTTATGCTAAATTTAAAGGAAAAATTAAAATGGATTAGACTCATAAAACATAAAAAGGTGAAAACATGAGAGATGTAGCAATAGTAGGAGTATCCCAAACCAAATTTGGAGAATTATGGGACAAATCATTTAGAGATTTAGTTGTGGAAGCAGGAATAGAAGCTATTCATGATGCTAATATGACTGGAGACGATCTTGATGCAATGTACATAGGTAACATGTCTGGAGGATTATTCGTAGGACAGGAACACATTGGTGCATTAATTGCAGAACATTCAGGATTAGCACCAATACCAGCAACAAGAGTGGAAGCAGCATGTGCATCAGGAGGATTAGCTCTAAGACAAGCAATCATGGCCGTAGCTTCAGGTTACTATGATAATGTAATGGCTGCAGGTGTAGAGAAAATGACCGATGTAGTAGACGCTACTCCGGCAATTGCAGCAGCAGCAGACCAGGAATGGGAATCACAACAGGGAGTTACATTCCCATCACTTTATGCGATGATGGCAAGAAGACACATGTATGAATATGGTACAACACGTGAACAGATTGCATCATTTGCTGTTCTTGGACATAAAAACGGTGCATTAAATCCAAAAGCACAATTTCAAAGAGAAATTAGTGTAGACGCCGTACTTAACTCAACAAAAGTAGCTGCACCTTTAAACATATTAGACTGCTCACCTGTATCTGACGGTGGAGCAGCAGTTATTGTTTGTCCTGCAGACGAAGCTAAAAAATATACTGACACTCCAATATATGTAAAAGCATCAACCCAGGCATCAGATACGATAGCCCTACACAGCAGAAAAAGTTTAACAACAATCCAGTCAACAATTACCGCTTCAAGAAAAGCATATGATATTGCAGGTATCGAAGCAAAAGATGTTGATGTTGCAGAAGTTCACGATTGTTTCAGTATTAACGGATTATTAGCAATCGAAGATTTAGGATTCTTTAAGAAAGGTGAAGGTGGACAAGCTATAGAAGACGGACTTATTGAAAGAGATGGTCAGGTAGCTGTTAACACATCCGGTGGACTTAAAGCAAGAGGTCACCCATTAGGTGCAACAGGAATTGCTCAGGCTGCAGAAATAACCTGGCAATTAAGAGGAGACGCAGATAAAAGACAAGTTGATGGTGCTGAAATAGGTCTCACACAAAACATTGGTGGAACTGGAGGTACTGTTGCAATACATGTACTATCAAGAAACCGATAAAACTTTCTTACTTCTGACCCCCTAAAATACTTTTTTTATAATAAATATTTAAATGCATAACTCAATACTATATATTATAGGGATTGAGACTATGAGTTTACTCAAGAAGATAGTAACAATTATTATGTTTTTAATGATTATAGTCACGGTACCTTATTTAATTTATGAATGGCATTCTCATGAAGAACTGGGATCTAATGATATGGGTTATGTAACAAAGGACATATACAATCATTATAATGCAGAAAAAACGATTATTTTAATAACTGGAATACATCCAAGAGAAAATCTAGCAATTAATCCTGAGATAGAATCTGCCAAAAGATTTGCCCTTACACATAATGCCATATTGATTAATTACAATGTTACAGTTACAAAAGATGCCGAAGACTATAAAAACAGTAGATATAATGGGGAACATTTGGTGGCTGACATTGTCTTACCTGACATTTACAAATCAAAAGCTGATGCTGTGATAATAAGTCATTCTCATATTGAAGGTTACGGTGAAGGATTTTACCTGGCTACTCCTGCAATGGATGATGAATCTGTCAGAATAGCTGAAGGTGTTAAAAATAGTGGGATAGATTTTAACTATTTCAAAACCGATAAGAATGCTACATCCTATGAAAGCACTTCCATCGAATTAGTTTCAAAACCTTTGGCTGACAGGGGTTATCCTACCTTGGTTTATGAAATTCCCGAAAACATAACAGAACAAGAGTCAACCGATAGAACGTATGATTTATTGGTTAAAACATTTGAACTGTTGAATTAATTTCTTTTTTTATTTTTTTTTATTTGTGTAAATCCATGAATTCATCACGATATTTATCTAAACGAATTAGATATTGATCAAGTTCCTTATCATATTCTTCAAGTACTTCATTGGGTGCCTCTATTTCTATTGAACATCCATCAAAGAGCAAGAGTTTTACTTCCAGCAAAGTGAAAAAATCAGAAAACAATGTTATTGCCAGATTGATATATGTATCTGATTCATAAATTGGATCCAATAAAAGACATTCTATCATTTCCTTGATTTCCACAAAGAAAGGATATTCATGTGTAATTATATCATTTGAATATAAATTATCTGAAACTTTATCTAATGAATCTAGAATCAAATTGATTATTTCCATTGCTATTGTTGTTGACAATCCTTTTTCTACTTCCGTATCCATGCTCCAATATGATGCAGGAGTAACGTTTTTTAGGGATTCAAGTAATCCTATGATTAATTTTTTGTATTCAGATAGGTCTCCAAAGAATAATTCGTTGAAATCTAAAATTTTTTCCATAAAAACACTCAATATTGTTTATGTATCTAATTTTGTTTAAAAAGAAATAAATATTTAATTTAAAAAATTATAAAAAAAAAGTAATCCATGATTAAATATCATGGATTTTCCCTAATACAATTAATACTTTAGATTATATTCTAATAGTCTAATTTTAAGGTAATTTAACACATTAAGATTATTATCTAATCTTACATTGGAGGCATTCCGCCCATTCCATCCATACCTTGAGCTGCTGCTACGTCACCTTGACTGGATGATGCGATTACGTCGTCAATTCTTAAAATCATTTCAGCTGCTTCTGCTGCAGATTGGATAGCTTGTTTTTTAACTCTTTGAGGTTCGATTACTCCAGCTTCTTTCATGTCTGCTACTCCACCTTCAAATACATTTAATCCCATGTATATTGAATCTTCGTGAGCTGCTCTTAAATCTACTAATGAGTCGATGCTGTCTAAACCTGCGTTTTCTGCTAAGGTTCTTGGTACAACTTCTAATGCTTCTGCGAAAGCCATTACAGCTAATTGTTCTCTTCCGCTGATAGTTTCTGCGTAGTCTTTTAATCCTTTTGCGATTGCTATTTCAGGAGCTCCTCCACCAACAACAACTTTACCATCTTCTACTGTGGAAGCTACTACACCTATTGCATCTTCAACTGCTCTTTCGATTTCGTCTACAACGTGGCTTGTTGAACCTCTTAATAATAAGGTTACTGCTTTAGGATCTTTACATGCTTTTACAAAGATCATGTCGTCACCGGATACTTTGTCTTCTGTTACGCAACCTGCTTCTCCGAGGTCAGCTGAGGTTAAGTCTTGGATGTTTGTAACGATTTTTGCACCGGTTGCTTTTGCTAATTTTTCCATGTCGGATTTTTTAACTCTTCTTGTTGCTATGATTCCTGCTTTAGCTAAGTAGTGTTGTGCTAAGTCATCAATACCTTTTTGACAGAATAATACGTTTGCTCCTGCATTTACTAATCCGTCAACCATTTCTTTAATCATGGTTTCTTCTTGTTCGATGAAAGCTTGCATTTGTGCTGGGTCAGTGATTCTGATTTCTGCATCTACTTCTGTTTCTTTAACTTCTATTGCACTGTTTACTAATGCGATTTTTGCATCTTGTATTGAAGTTGGCATACCTGGGTGTACTCTTTCTTTGTCAATGATTACTCCGCTTACTAATTCGGAATCTTCGATTGCTGCACCATCTTTAGATTCGATTTTAATTTGTTCGATATCTACTTTACCGTCTTCTTCAACTTGGTTTACTGCACCAACAATGAGTTCTGCTAAAGGTTCTCTTGCTTTTTCTGTTCCTTTACCGGTCATTGCTGTCATAGCTACTTTCGTTAAAGTGTCTTTATCTGAGGAATCTAATGAGATTGATTCTAAGATTTCTTGTGCTTTTTGTGCTGCTTGTCTGTAACCTAATGCGATGATGGTTGGGTGAATTTCTTTGTCTAATAATTCTTCGGATCTTTTGAGTAATTCTCCTGCAATGATAACTGCAGTTGTTGTTCCGTCCCCTACTTCATCTTCTTGTGTTTTTGCAACTTCTACTAACATTTTTGCTGCAGGGTGTTCAATATCCATTTCTTTGAGGATGGTTACACCGTCGTTTGTTACTACGATATCTCCAATACCATCTACAAGCATTTTGTCCATACCTTTTGGACCTAATGTTGTTCTTACGGTTTCTGCTAATACTTTACCAGCTAATATGTTGTTTCTTTGTGCATCTCTTCCTAAAGCTCTTGATGTTCCTTCAGGTAAGATGATTAATGGTTGTTGTTGTTGTGCCATTTTATTACCTCTAAATTTTTTTAATTTTATTTAATTTGTATATAATTTTAGTTTAAATATATCATTAAAATTTTTTTATAATCAGTCTATAATCATAATGGGTTTGACTTTATATAAATACTTTACTATAATTTTCTGTACAAAATACAGAAAAAAAATTAAATCATAATTGAAATGGATTATATAGTAAATTCAAAAAATAATAAAAAAAAGGATAAAGGGGATTAATCATCAGATGGTACAGGTTTTTTAACCCATATGATTCTGTCACCGTCTCTTGCACGTTGACAGTATTCACGTTTTTCCAATGCTTTGAGAGTTTTTGCGAAACTTTCTTTTTCCAATTCAGTGAAACCTAATTCCATTAAGTAATCATATAATTCACTGGCACTTTTTGCATCAGGAAGAAGATGATAAATTTGAGATTGGAAACTGGTTAATCCAGGCAATGGTTTTGAAATCATTGCAGAGAAGTAATCTTTAAATTTGGACATGTCATTTAACTGAACGTCTTTATCATCAACCACTTCATTCAGACGAGAAATTTCCTGATCTAACTTTTCATTGTTTTCTTTTAAAACTTCAGCTTTTTGTAAATCTGCTTTTAATGAAGCAATTTGTTTCTCATAATCAGATTTTAAGTCTGCTTTTTCAAGTTCTAAAGAACGGATACGAGGCTGTAAATTTTTAAGTTTATCAAGTTCCTCATTTTTGTCGAATAACAATTGTTTATGATCGTCAATATCCTTGTTTTTTCTGTCGACAATTTCCTTAAGTTCCTGAATTCTGGCTGAACTTGTTAATAAGTTATCATTACTTTCCTTCAATGCTTTATCCTTATCTTCCAATTGTGAAGTAATCTGCTCTATTTGACTGTCTTTTTGGGAGATTTGGTTGTTCAAGTCATTCATTTGTTCCAGTTTCATATTGGAATCTGAAACCTCGGACTTAAGGTTTTCGATAACAGAATCTTTTTGAGAAATCTGAAGGTTTAATTCATCAATATCATCATCTTTAAGCTTGATTTTGTTTTCAAACCTGTTGATTTGATTGTTTAACTCATTCAATAACTCATCCTGTTTAACAATTGTGTCATCTTTAGCTTTGATAATGGACTCTGATTGAATGTTCTTAGTGGTATCCTCTTTAATTTGATTATTTAAAATTCCGATATCCTTATTTAATGAATCAATGGTAGCATTCAATTCATCGATTTTATACTTTCTCTGATTTAAGAGGGAAGTTAATTTGGATATTTCCTGATCTTTTTCTTCCGCATCTTTTGAGAAGCTTTCGTTTAGCTTGAAGATTTCATCATCTTTTGATTTGAGTTTATCATCAACTAAGAGTGATTCTCTTGCAAGTTGATCTTTGAGCTGTTTGATTTCTTCCTGTGAAACTTGAATTGTATTTCTCAATTCTTTTATAGTATCTGTTTTTGATGCTGACTCTTCTTCCCTGGTTTTGAGTAATTTGTTTAACTGGGAAATTTCAATGTCCTTTAATTCAAGTTTCTGAGGTAATGCAGATATTTTATCAGATTTATCTTGAACTTCCTGTTTAAGTTTGGATATTTGAGTTTCATTGATTTTTTTAACGTTGAATGACTCTTCTTTAAGTTTATCATAATTTGTGTCTTTTTCTTTGATTATTAAATCAAATGCATCTTTGTCCTGTTCTAACTTGTTTATTAATATGTTTTTATCATTCAATGTTTTTTCAAGATACTCGTTCTCTGTTCTTAATTTTTCATTGCTGTTTGAAAACTTGGTTATGCCTTCATTTAATTCAGTAATCTGTTTTGAAGTTGATTTACGTAACTGGTTGAAATCCAACTTGAGTTTATCATACTCTGCATCTTTTTCATATAATGCTTTTTTGGCTTCTTTAAGTTCATTTTGCAATTCATCTGAATTTTCTTCTGCAGTCAAATCTATAGCAACTTCATCCAACTTAACTTTTAATGAAGCTATTTCTTCATCCTTTTGAGCCAATATTTTTTCAAGTTCTTTGATTTTGTCGACATTTGATTCTTCATCCAATGTTAACGTGTTAATTTCTATGTCCTTTTCATTGGTTTTTTCTTTCAGGGATGATAATTCTTCAACTGCTGTTTTATTGGATTGTTCCAATTCCTCAAATTTAGATTCTAAAAGTTTGAATTCTTCATTTTTTTTCTCATACTGCTGTTTGAATGATTCAATAGTAGCATCTTTTTCGAGTAAATCAAGTTCTAAAGCATCATATTCCTGTGTTTTATTAATAAGATCCTGTTTTACTTTGTTTAATTGTTCATCATCACTATCCAGAGTGGATTCAAGTCTTGCTTTTAAATCAGAAATTTGAGTATCTTTATCTGATATTTCAGCATCTTTTTGAGACAATTTTTCTTTTAATGAATCAATTTCTTCTGTTAACTCAGAATCATCAGATGAGGTAGTATTATCCGGAATTTCATCAATTGAGCTTTTTAATTTGGCGTTTTCATTTTCTAACTCAACTAATTTAAATTCATTGATTTTATTTAAATCCTGAACCCTCTGTAATTCAGATTGAACTTCAATTAATTCATTTGATTTTTGTGTGAATTCCTCTATTAATGAATTCATATTATCTGAAGCAGGAACTATTTGTGCACCGCTGGATTCTTTTAAGTTTTTATTTTCTGATTCCAGTGAAGATATTTTTTCGTTTAATTCTTCGATTTGTTTTGAATAATCTTCAGATAGACTTTCATCATCTGAGGATTTTAATTCATCAATAGTTTTTTCCAGTTGAGAAACTTTATC
>OCVV011270414.1_pt1 | contig 11093 bp, 4 predicted proteins | sample 1539721 | NCBI WGS metagenome assembly OCVV01 (sample SAMN02144230, study PRJEB22623) | gut metagenome | biome: sheep rumen | host: Ovis aries | place: New Zealand | reverse complement strand
CAAGGTGACCATCCCCCTCGCCTTCTCCAAATGCGAGGAGACAGGGCGCTACACCAACTTCTCGAATGCCGCCCAGCACCTGAAAGACCCCTCGAAGGTGTTCAAGGTGAACGGCGTGGGCTACTCCTTCGATGATACCGACCCCTATAAGACCATCGAGGGAGCCTCGTATATCCTGCAGACCTATCCTGACAAGAAACTCGTTCAGTATATCGACTCCGTGCTCGACGTGATCGCATCGGCCCAGGAGCCCGACGGCTATCTCTACACCGCACGCACGCAGAATCCCGGCAATCCTCACCACTGGGCAGGCCCCACGCGCTGGAGCAAGGTGGAAGACCTGAGCCACGAGTTCTATAACCTCGGACACATGGTGGAGGGGGCCATCGCCCACTATCAGGCCACGGGCAGCACGAAGTTCCTCAACATCGCCCGCCGCTATGCCGACTGCGTGATCCGGGAGGTAGGCCCGGGTGAGAATCAGGTGAAGCGCGTGCCTGGCCACCAGATTGCCGAGATGGCACTGGCCAAACTCTATATCGTCACGGGCGAGCAGAAATACCTGGATCAGGCCAAGTTCTTCCTCGACATGCGCGGCAAGACGGAACGGCGCGACGAGTACTCTCAGGCCCATAAGCCTGTCATCGAGCAGGACGAGGCCGTAGGCCATGCCGTCCGCGCTGCCTATATGTATGCCGGCATGGCTGACGTGGCTGCCCTGACCGGCGACCAGAACTATATCAAGGCCATCGATGCCATCTGGGACAATATCGTCACCAAGAAACTCTATATCACGGGCGGCATCGGTGCCACCTCCAACGGCGAGGCCTTCGGACCGAACTACTATCTGCCGAACATGTCGGCCTATTGCGAGACCTGTGCCGCCATCGGCAATGTCTACGTCAACCACCGCCTGTTCCTGCTCCACGGCGAGTCGAAGTATTACGACGTGCTGGAGCGCACGCTCTACAACGGTCTGATCTCAGGCGTCTCGCTCGACGGCGGCGGCTTCTTCTATCCCAACCCCCTGGAGTCGCGCGGCCAGCACCAGCGCCAGGCCTGGTTCGGCTGTGCCTGCTGCCCGTCGAACATCTGCCGCTTCATCCCCTCACTGCCCGGCTACGTCTATGCCGTCAAGGACCGCAGCGTCTACGTGAACCTGTTTCTCTCCAACACTGGTAATGTGAGTGTCGGCGGCAAGGCCGTCAGCCTCCGCCAGACCACAGAGTATCCCTGGAACGGCGACATCACGCTGACTGTCGACAAGAACAGCGCCGGTCAGTTTGCCATGAAAGTACGCGTGCCCGGCTGGGTAAGGGGCGACGTAGTGCCGAGCGACCTCTACAGTTATAGCGACAACAAGCGCCTCTCCTACTCCATCACCGTCAACGGAGCAGCAGCAGGCAGCATCACCAACGACGGCTACTACACCATCGACCGCAAGTGGAAGAAGGGCGACCGCGTGCAGATACACTTCGACATGGAGCCGCGCACCGTGCGCGCCATCAACCTCGTGAAGGACGATGAGGGCTGCATCAGCGTGGAGCGCGGACCGCTGGTCTACTGTGCGGAGCATCCCGACAATTCGTTCAACATCATGAACATGCTCGTCAACCAGAATCCTACCTTCACCCTCAGCGACAGCAAGGTGCTCGACTATCCTGTCAAGATGCTGTCCACACAGGCTCAGACGCTCGATTTCGACAAGCAGGGCCGCCTGACCACGAAGGACGTCACGCTGAACCTCATCCCCTACTACGCCTGGTGCCATCGCGGAGCAGGACAGATGAAGGTATGGCTGCCGCAGGATCTCGTGGCCACACGGCCCGCTGCACAGCCCACACTGGCCAACCGCTCCAGCCTCAGCACCTCGCATGAGACTCCGGCCCTGATGGCTATCTGCGACGGACTGGTGCCGAAGGACGGCAACGACCGCAGCGTGAGTTACTATACCTGGTGGCCGAAGCAGAACAGCACAGAGTGGTTCGTCTACGACTTCCCGGAGGAGAACGAGGTGAAGAGTTGCACCGTCTACTGGTTCGACGACCAGCCCTGGGGCGGCTGCTCCGTACCCGCATCGTGGAAGATTTACTTCAAGGACACCGCCGGTCAGTGGCAGCCCGTCGCAGGTGCCAGCAACTACGGCACGAAAAAGGGCGTGGGCAACACCGTGAACTTCAACCCTGTCAAGACGAAGGCCCTGCGCCTGGAGGTCGTCCTGCCAGAGAAACTCTCCTCCGGCATCTTCGAGTGGAGCGTCAGATAAGTGTCATCACGCACGCGCGTATATTGGCTTATACTTTTTTTATCTTACACTCCTCACACTTCTCACACCTGCGGCAGGTGTAAGAAGTGTGAGGAGTGTAAGATATTTCTGCGTTTCCCTACTATAATGCGTGCGTGAACAGGAGAAATAAGAGCCTCTTTTCGAATAATAAGAGGCTCTTATTATCCGAAAACAGGCTCTTATTATCCGACAGGTGTCACTTACTAATCCTGATAATGTTCAGCGAATAGGCAGGCAGTTCCACTTCGACACTGTTGGACTTCGGCGAGAGTTCGTGATGCGTCGGATAGATGTTCGTCGGATTCGGCAGGGAGTTCTCGTCTTCTCCATCGTTGGCACGGAGGCGTATCAACTTGGCAGCCTTCACGGGGAAGTTCTGGATGTTCAGACGGGCGGTGGTGCCCTCCTCCTGCGAGTTGACCACCTTCACGATGAGGTCGCCGCTCTTCTCGTCGATCGTAGCCGAAGAGAAGACGCCGAGTGAGGTGTTGCGCTTCAGGACGGTGTCGAACACGAGGTCGCTGCCGAGCCAGGCCTTCACCGAGTCGCCCGCCACTGTCAGCGTGACGTCATACCACTTTCCAGCCTCCACACGGCCCGGCTTCATCACCGTCTGTATCTTGCCGCCGCCGCTTATCTGCTCGATGGCGTGCTGCGTGTTGCCCCAGCCGCCGAAGTTCAGCCAGCAGTAGTTCTTCTCGTCGACATAGTTGAACACGATCATAAAGCCCTCGGCCCCGTCGTCCTTGCGGGCGCGGCACTTGATGGTGTAGTGGTCGTCGACGGATGCCCTGCACACGGCCACGCACTGCTCACGGTCGCCTACCTGCGAGATGCTGCCGTCGTCGTTCAGCCGCCATTCGCCCGTGATGAGTTCCGGCGTTCCGGTCTTGGGCAGCGGGTCAGGATGGGTGAATGAGGCATGCGTGCCCCAGGTGGCAAAGCCCACGCGGCTCTGGGCGGGCGTGAGCGGCTTCTGGCGCTTCATCTCCTTATAGGGATTGGTCTGGCTGACCTTGACCACCTGCGTGCCGATGTTCTGCGGCATCAGCATCTGCACATAGTAAGAGGGTGTGCCCATCACGCGGCTCGAATTGAAGCGGATCATGTCGGGACGCCACTTGGCATCGTTCTCATTGACGAAGATCGGCGCATAAGAGTTCAGCGGCACGATGTCGGAGTTGTTCTCCATACCCATCATATAGACGGCCTCGCCGAGGGCGGCGTTCATGTTGCCGAGATCGCCGAAGCCGCTGGTGACGGCATACTCGCCGACATAGATCTTCGGGCCTTTGCGGTCGTAGGTGTCATACTTGTGGAAGGCATCGGCAAACCAGGCAGGGTTGCGGTAGTAGTGCTCGTCGAGCAGGTCGACGGGCAGTTTGCTCTCCCACTTCGGGTTGTCGTCGCCCCAGGCCACCACGTTGCCGATGAGGTTCATCTTCGGATACTTGGCGAGGATGGCCTTGCGGAACTTGTCGTAGCGCTCGTAGTAGCGGTCGCTCTGCTGCCGGGGGTCGGGCTGGTTGTTCTCATTGCCGATTTCCAGATACTCGATATTGAAGGGTGCGGGATGACCGTTCTTGGCGCGGAGGGCGCCGTACTTGGTGGTCACGTCGCCATTGGCATACTCCAGTGCCGCAAGGGTCTCGTCGATCCACGGCTGGATAGAGTCGACAGGCGTCAGACCGCCGTGCCACAGGCCCACATTCACCACATAGAGCGGCTTTGCGCCCAGGTCCTCTGCCATCTGCAGATACTCATGGAAGCCGATGCCGTCGGTGGTGCGGTAGCCCCAGTTCACGTTCCAGTGCCCCGGGCGCTCCTCGATGGGGCCGATGGTGCGCTCCCAGCGGAAGGCATTCTCTGGCGATATCTGTCCCTCGACGAAGCAGCCCCCAGGGAAGCGCATGAACTTCGGATGCATCTCATAGAGCATCTGGGCCAGGTCGGGACGCAGGCCGTTCTCACGGTTCTTGAAGGTCGGCGGGAAGAGCGACACGACGTCGAGGTCGATCTGTCCCTTGCCGTCGAAGGCCAGCACGAAGACGGCCTGGGGGTCGTTGTCTGTGCAGGTCAGCGTGGCCGTGTACTTGGTCCACTGCTTGCCTATCACGCCCTCGATGGCCGTATCGGCATAGACCAGGGCCCCCTTCTCACTGCCGATGGCGGCGTGGATGGTGCCTTTGTACTGTCCACGGGCGAAGAAACTGAGGCGGTAGGTGCGGCCCTGCACGGCATTGATGCCCCAGAAACCTCTGTTGATCAGACAGGCGGGCGACTTCTGCGAGGCATTGATATTCAGCCGTAGGGCATTGCCCTGGGCGCTGTTGAGCAACTTGATCTTCTTGCCGGGCTGGATCAGCCGGGCGTCGAGCGTGGCTCCGGCTGGCGCGATGGCCTCCCAGCCCTCCATCGTGGCGGGCTTGCCGTAGGCGTCGCCATCCTCAAACGAACGGTTACGGATCAATTCCGCATACAGTCCGCCGTCGGCAGCGTGGTTGATGTCCTCGAAGAAAATACCGTAGTGCGTCGGACTGATCTTCGGTCCCCGCTGGTTGGCGTCGATGTCGATCGTCACCTGCGCACTGGCCGCTACGGACGCAGCGGCAAAAGTAGTCAGTAAAATTGTCTTTGCTTTCATAAATATTATAATGTTATAAGTGATAGTCCTAATACTTGAAACTGCTGCCGCCCACAAACTCGCGCATGATGCTGGTGGGCGGAATCTCCTTGTCGCTGATGGGGATGAAGTAGCGGATGAACTTCAGCAGACGGTGGGCCTCGCTGTACTCCGGGCAGTTTCGGGGCACGGAGGTGAGGATGATCTCCGCATGGGTGCGCAGCACGGCAAACTCGATGTTCAGCGCCGAGTTGAACATCACGTCGGCCGTCTCCTGATAGGGGAAGATCCACTGGTCTTCGGCCTGCAGCACATTCTTCCACTGGGCGATGGTCTGCCGGGCCGTGAAGGCCCCCTTGTTGTAGTCGCGGATGATGCGGCGCAGCAGACGGTTGTCGCGCGTGGGTATCCAGTTATGGTCGTCGAGCGAGACGCTGGTGAGGGCCGAGATGTATATCTTGTATTTCAGCGAGTCGGCTATGCGCTTCGTCAGCAGCGGGTTCAGGGCGTGGATGCCCTCGATGATGAGCACGGTGTCGCCCGCCAACTTCAGTTTCTTACCGTTATACTCGCGCTTACCCGTGACGAAGTTGTATTCGGGCACCTCCACCCGCTCGCCCTTCATCAACCGTGTCAGATGGTCTTCCAGCAGATGATAGTCCACGGTCTCGATGTTATCGAAGTCGTAGTCGCCATTGGGCAGTCGCGGCGTATCGACACGGTTCACGAAATAGTCGTCAGTCGAGAAGGAGACAGGCCGGAGGCCACAGGCCAGCAACTGCACCGACAGGCGCTTGCAGAACGTGGTCTTGCCCGACGACGAGGGCCCCGTGATGAGCACCAGCCGCACCGGGTCGTGCTCACGGTGGAAGCGGCTGTCTATCTCCTCGGCTATCTGCACGATCTTCTTCTCCTGCAGGGCCTCGCTCACCTGAATCAGTTCTGAGGCATGGCCCCGCATGACGGCCTTGTTGACATCGCCCGCATTCGAGAGGCGCATGATGATGTCCCAGTGGGTCTTCTCGGCGAACATCTCGAAGGTCTTGGGCTGCTCCACTTTCTCTGCCAACTGCAAGGGATTGTTCCAGTCGGGCACGCGCAGGAGCAGGCCTTCTTCGAACCGTTCGAGCGCCCACACCTTCAGGTAGCCGGCAGAGGGCACGAGCGGACCGTAATAGTAGTCGACCGTATCGCCCAGCATATAGTAGTCACTATAGACCTGGCCGCTGGTCTCCAGCAACTTCACCTTGTCGGAGAAGCCCCTGTCCGTAAACACGCGGACGGCCTCCTCCGTGGTCGACTCCGTACGGCGGAAGGGCATGTCGAGGTCGACGATCTCCTGCATTCTGGCCTTGATGCGCGCCACGTCGTCATCCGTCAGCGGCTCATTATTCCGCTTCTTGAAATTGCAGTAGTAGCCCCGGCACAGCGAGTGCTCGATGAAGAGTTTGGAACCCGGGAAGAGGTCCTGGGTGGCCTTATAGAGGACGAAACTCAGCGAACGGACGTACACCCGGTGGCCACTGCCCTCGCGGGCATCGAGAAACTCCACGTCACGATTCTGAAAGAGGCGGAACTTGAGCCCCTGCGACACATTGTTCACCTTGGCCGACACCACAGGATAAGGCAGACTGATCTCGTCGGCAAAGGCCTGATAGACATCGAGCAGGGTGCTTCCCTCTGGGAAACTCCTGGTCACATTATTATTCTTGCAGCGGATTTGTAGCATTGTGAGTGATACGACTACGAATTATACGAATTGTGAATTGTGTGAATTGTTACAGGCTAATGACACGGAAAGCGTATGGAGGCAGGGTGATGGTATGGCCGCTGACCTCGGATGTCTTCACCTCTATCTGCTGATCCTCCGGCTGACCGTCGAAGCCCTCGGCCTTGCTGCCGGCGGGGATGGTCAGGCCATTGATGCTGAGCGTCAGTTCCGACGGCAGGGCATTGACCAGTTTCAGATATTTCCTGCCCGTCTTGCTGTCGCGGACGAGGCTCGCTCCGACACGGTGCTTCAGTTCGGGCGCGATGTCGAGACGGCTGCTGACATAGCGGTCACCGCCATAGACGGAGAAGAGGCGCTGCGTCTCGTAGGCTGGCGTGGGGCGCACCTCCGTGTTCGAGAAGTAGATCATATCGGGATTCCAGTTGTGGTGGCCGTCCTTGGCCAGCATCGGGGCATAACTTGTCATCTCCACGACGTCGCCATTGCGCTCGATGTCCGTCAGATAGAGGGCCTCAGCCAGCGCCGTCTCCACATTGGGCCGCTTCGTCTTTGTAGAGGCGGCCCACTCGCCCAGATAGACCTTCGTGCCCTGCCGGTCGTAATGGTCGTAGTAGTCGCGATGGTGCATAAACCAGCCCGTCGACTCATAGTAGTGCTCATCGACCATATACTGCAGGTCGGGATGCTTCCTGGTGAAGTCCCAGCCCTCGAGGTAGTCGGCCGACGGCGTATGGAACGGGCCGACGGTGCCACAGATTTTTATCTCGGGATACTTCTCGCGGATGGCGCGGCAGATCATCTCGTAGCGCTCCTCGAACACGGTGCCGATGATGTCTTCATTGCCGATGCCGATATACTTCAGGTTGAAGGGAGCGGGATGGCCAGCCTCGGCCCGCATCCTGGCCCATCGGGAGGTGGCGGGGTCGCCATTGGCCCAGTCGATCATATCGAGCAGTTCCTGGATGTAGGCGGGCATCTGCTCCATGGGGATGCCGCCCTGCTGGCCGCCGATGCCCTGACGGTTGTTGACCGAGTTCTGGCAGGGCACGCCTGCTGCCAGGACGGGCAGAGGCTCTGCGCCGATGTCCTCGCAGAACTGGAAGTACTCATAGAAGCCCAGTCCGCGCGTCTGATGGTAGTGCCAGATGTTGAAGTCGGGCTTACGGTCCTGCAGCGGCCCGACGGTGTGCTGCCAGTGATAGATATTGTCGAGTCCCTGTCCGTGGCTCATGCAGCCACCAGGGAAGCGTACAAACTTCGGCTTCAGGGCCGCGATGGTCTCAGCCAGGTCCTTGCGCAGTCCGTTCTTACGGTGCATGAATGTCTCCTGCGGGAATAGGCTCACCATATCGATGCCCGCACGGGTTTCCTTCTGTCCGATGACGGCCAGTCGGGCGTTGCCGCAAGTCTGCTTGGCTGTCAGCACGGTCTCGTAGCGCTGCCAGCCTGAGCCCTCCGTCTTCAGGGTAGCCTTGGCCAAAACGGTATTATGCTCGTCGAGGAGTTGGATGAGGAAGGTCTTCTTGGGGGTGGTTTTCTTGGGGGTGACCTCCCCTAACCCCTCCTGTAGGAGGGGGACTGAAAGTGAAGATTCATCCTGTAGGAGGGGGACTGAAAGTGAAGATTCATCCTGTAGGAGAGGGACTGAAAGTGAAGATTCATCCTGTAAGAGGGGGGCTGAAAGTGAAGATTCATCCTGTAGGAGGGGGATGAGGTTGACGAACATCGAGAAGTCGTATTTCTCCCCGGCCTTCACGGCGATGCCGTCCCATCCCTCATTATAGATGGTGTCATTGCCCAGCACGGCGTAGTGGGGATTGTTCTCACTCAGCGGATCAACGGCGACAATGTTCAACGGCTTGCGGCTGCTCCAGGCCGTCGTCGCATTCCAGCCCTGACGGTCGCGTGGCGTATATTCAAAGTCGCGGTTCTGAACCAGTTCGGCATAGAGTCCGCCGTCAGCAGCGTAACTGATATCCTCGAAGAAGATGCCGATGAGTTTGTCGCTGATGACCTTCTCCTGACTGCCGACAGTCAGCACGGCCTCCGCCTTTCCCCTCTCATCATTTCTCTCTCCTCTGTCATCATTCATTCCTCTCTCCTCTTTCCTCTCTCCTCTTTCCTCTTTCCTCTCTCCTCTGTCATCATGCATCCGCTCACTGCTCAAGCGGGCATCTTCAGCCAGCCTGGCAAAGTGGGCCTTGACCGTGGCCAGTTCCGAGGGGGCTATCTCAAACTGACAGCCTTCGTGCAGCGTGCCTCCGATGGTGGCCGTGTCGCGCGTCCATGCCACATTCTCTATCTGGCTCGGCTCATCCTGACGGAAGCGGCGGAAGTCGCCAGAGGCCGACACCCAGCGCTTGTCGCCGCCCTTGGTCTTATAATAGATGTCAAACGATCCGTCGTCATTGGGGAATATGACGGGAGCGATGCACTGGCGGGTGCTCATGATCGGATAGTCCTGCGGACGCCAGTTGACGAGGTCGCGGCTATAGGCGGCTGCCAGGAGCGGACTCCTGTCGTTCACTTGGAACACCAGCCGCCACGTGCCGTCCTTGGCCCGTGCCACTGAGGGGTGATACATCCGCTTCTCTGCCCCCCACGTGCCGTAGTCCGACGAGCAGAGTTGTCCGATCTCGCGCCACCCTGCCGACTCCAGCACAGCAATGTGCAGGCCGGCCCGCTCGTTGGGCGAATAGATAAACACTTGTGGATTTGCTGCCTCCTGGGCTGCCGCTCCTACAGACACAGTGATGAGGATAGTTAGTAATATCGTTCTTGCCTTCATATCTTTTCGATAGTAATTGCTCTAATTTGCTTGCAAATTTACATCTTTTATTTTAAATGGCAAAGGGAAAGGGGAATTAATTCTGAAAACGTTTGGCGGTTTGCGCGATTTGATGTAACTTTGCACCAAAATTATATTAATATCCAAGAATATGAAGCATTTCCAGAAGGCGGCTGCACTCACGCTGGCTGCCATAATGGCTGCCTCGTGCAGCCAGAACAAATTCAAGGTGGAAGGCACCATCGCCCAGGCAGAAGACTCTGTCGTCTATCTCGAGAATATCGGACTGGAGGGCATCAACGTGCTCGACTCTGCCCGGCTCGACGCCAAGGGCGGATTCTCCTTCAGCCAAGAGGCCCCCGAGGCACCAGAGTTCTATCGGCTGAGAATCGCCGACGAGATCATCAACTTCAGCATCGACTCTACGGAGACGGTACGCATCAAGGGCACTTATCCCAACATGGCGCTGAACTATACGCTGGAAGGCGAGGGAGAGAGCGTGGCCAACAACACGAAGATCATGGAACTGACACGCAAGCAGATGACCCTGCAGAGCCAGGCCATCGCCATCCAGCAGAACACCGCGCTGGGCGTGGACGAGGCCAACGACAGCATACTGGCGCTCATCGCGGCCTATAAGAATGACGTGAAGACCAACTATATCTTCAAGGAGCCGATGAAGCCATACGCCTACTTCGCCCTGTTCCAGACACTGGGCAACTGGCTGATCTTCAACCCCCGTACCGATAAGGACGACATCAAGGTGTTTGCTGCCGTGGCCACCAGTTGGGACACCTACTACCCCCACGCCGAGCGCGGACAGAACCTGCACAACATCGCCATCGAGGGAATGAAGAACGTGCGCATCGCCGAAGCCCAGAGTGCCGACCTGCAAGTGGAGGCCAGCAAGGTGCAGGAGGCTGGCGTCATCGACATCGCCCTGCAGGACAACCGAGGAAAACTGCGCCATCTGACTGACCTGAAGGGCCAGGTGGTGCTGCTCGACTTCCACGTCTTCGCACTCAAGGACTCGCCAGCCCGCATCCTCACGCTGCGTGAACTCTACAATAAGTACCACGCACAGGGTCTGGAGATCTATCAGGTCAGCCTCGACGGCGACGAGCACTTCTGGAAGCAGCAGACGGCTGCCCTGCCCTGGATCAGCGTCAGGGATGAAGAGGGCATCGGCTCACAGCGCCTGCTGATGTACAACGTCCAGGCCGTGCCCGACTTCTTCATCATCGACCGCGGCAACAACCTCATCAAGCGTGCCGCACAAATCAAGGATTTGGAGGGCGAAATCAAGAAATTGCTGTAGGATGAATAAAAATATGCAAGAAAATCGGCGATTTTCTTGCATATTTGAAATCTTATGCTTACCTTTGCACCCGCAAAAGCCCGAAAGGCTCAGTTGTCGGCATAGCTCAGTTGGTTAGAGTATCACCTTGACATGGTGGGGGTCCTTGGTCCGAATCCAAGTGTCGACACAGAAGAAATTCCCAAGCGGTTGGTAATCAACTGATTGGGATTATTCTTTTATTCTTCTTGGCATGTTTTTCGCGTATTGATAATTTCATGCCATATTTGGGATCAATCCCAAAAGTCTGTTGCGGGTTGTGACCTCCCCTAACCCCTCCTGTAGGAGGGGGATTAGTTACCACCG
>OCVV011253644.1_pt1 | contig 11098 bp, 6 predicted proteins | sample 1539721 | NCBI WGS metagenome assembly OCVV01 (sample SAMN02144230, study PRJEB22623) | gut metagenome | biome: sheep rumen | host: Ovis aries | place: New Zealand | reverse complement strand
AATACTTATCTGCTGTGGGCCTGTGCGCAAGGGATTATATCAACAGAGAGGTTAATTCCTCACTTTCGGGAGGAGAATTAAAAAGGATAGAGATCGCGACAGTCCTTGCCAAAAAACCGCTCCTTGCGGTATTTGACGAGCCTGAAGCCGGTATCGATCTCTGGAGCTTTAACAATCTCATATCGGTATTTAAGTCAATGAGAAAAGAATCCGTAAACGGCAGCATCATAATAATCTCCCATCAGGAAAGGATACTTAACATAGCGGATGAGATCATTGTATTAAAGGACGGTGAGATCATCCAAAGGGGTTCAAAAGAAGATACTATGGGAACCCTCATGAAAAATGCCGCGATAGTCTCTTCATGCATCAAGGCAGACTGGGATGACGGGATAATAACGGAAAGCAGACTGGATAAGGAGGCGGAGAAATGATCGAACCGGTTAAGTTAGATGAGATACAAAAAAGACTCCTTATAGAGATAGCTGACCTGCATAAAGTCCCCGAAGGAGCCTATAACATAAGGAGTAACGGAAGTTCCGTGGGAAGGGCATCAAGCGCCAATATAGAGATAGTTCCCAAGGATGAAGGAAAGGGCCTTGATATATACGTAAAGCCCCATACAAAAAACGAAAGTGTTCATATTCCCGTCGTGATGACGCAGTCGGGTCTTAAGGAGGTCGTATATAACGATTTTCATATAGGCGAGGATTCGGATGTGGTGATAGTTGCAGGATGCGGTATTGATAACTGCGGAAGCGCCGATTCACAGCATGACGGCATACATCGTTTCTATGTGGAAAAGGATGCCAGGGTAAAATATGTCGAAAAGCATTACGGATCCGGGGACGGAAGGGGAAAGAGGATATTAAATCCCGTAACCGAAGTCTATCAGGAAGAAAACAGCACAGTGGAGATGGAAATGGTCCAGATAAAAGGTGTGGATGATACCGAGAGGGTCACAAGGGCCGAGCTTAAGGAGGGTGCAAAGCTCTTTGTAAGGGAAAGACTGATGACTCACGGAGCCCAGAAGGCGATAAGCAAATACACCGTGGACTTAAACGGCAATGATTCAAAGACGGATCTTGTTTCCAGATCGGTTGCCAGGGATGATTCCTATCAGAAGTTTGATTCCGTCATAAACGGAAACGCGCCCTGTTCCGGGCATTCCGAATGCGATGCGATAATAATGGATAACGGAAGGGTCCTTGCGGTGCCGGGGCTTGAAGCCAACAACGTGGATGCAGCCCTTGTTCACGAGGCGGCGATAGGAAAGATAGCGGGAGACCAGATAATAAAGCTGATGACTTTGGGACTTACCGAGGAAGAGGCCGAAGAACAGATCATAAACGGGTTCCTGAAATGACGTTATTACTCGTTTTTTGTTGAAAGAGCATAGCTTATTGTGGTATTATAGTTCTTATGGAACAAAGAAAAGATACTAATGAAAAAGGGGACGATCTGTTCAAGGCGTCTCATCTTATAATACTTATCACATACACTATCTTATCAACTATTCTGATCGGAGAGGCATTTCTTCTTTCGTGGGAGAAATGGCCTCTCGTGATCATAGCCGGCGGCGTTATATTCAGCTGGATTCTGCATATAAGGGAAGAAGCAAGTGAACGAGCGAGGATATGGGTATATTCTCTTCTTATGATGTTCACTTTTTTCTTTTACGGATATCATACGACATCGACTTTCGATACGGTCGGAGTCATGGCTGCCGTGATGATGTTATATACGATCACGGGCATAAAGCCTCTCATTTCATTTCTCCAGGTAGTTTATTACATCACATTTACATACTCCCTTATTAATCTGGTAGCTGAAGGCCAGAAGCTCGACAGCCTTTTTGTCAGCAGGGCTTTTCTTCATTATGCCCTGATCACCACCATAGGTTTTATAGCAAGGTATACCATCGACAAATGGAAGAGCGTGATGGAGCATACCAAAGAGGAGATCGTGGATCTTAAAGATGCGACGGAAAGATTAAATGACTTCCTTGCCAACGTATCCCATGAGATAAGGACCCCGATAAATGCGGTCATCGGTCTTACGGGGATATGCATAGAAAACGAAAAGAATGAGAAAAAGCTTGAAAATCTTTATGCGGTAAGAGATGCCGGAAGAAGAGTTGCGGACCAGATAAGCGACATCCTGGATTATTCCGAGATCGACAGGAACAAGCTTGCAAATAACTACGAGAATTACATGCTCTCATCGGTCCTTAACGATATCGTAAACGAGATAAGGGGAGAGATACCCGATGATGTGGAGCTTATAATAGACGTAGATCCCGACATCCCTGCCGTTATGTATACGGATATAAGCAAGCTTAAAAAAATAATCCGACATCTTACAGGAAACGGACTTAAATATACCGTCGAGGGCGGCGTATATGTAAGGATATCATCCGAAAAGCAGAAATACGGCGTGAACCTTCTTATCGAGGTTACCGATACCGGTATCGGAATGAGCGCGGAAGAAGTCGAAAGAGTTTCGGAGCGCTTCTATCAGGTGGATTCGGGAAGATCGAGAAAGGGCGGCGGCCTCGGTATAGGAATGTCTATCGTAGAGGGATTTGTTTCTTCCCTCGGCGGATTTATGATCATAGATTCCGTCCAGGGTGAAGGTACCACGGTACGTGTCAGCATCCCTCAGGAGGTGATAGACCCCGAGCCCTGCATGAGCGTAAGTCACCGCGAAAGCCTGTGCCTTGGTGCTTTCCTTCATTTTGACAAATATGATAATCCTTCCGTAAGGGAATATTACAACGTCATGGTACGTAATATAGTCCGCGGAATGAAGGTAAAGATGCACAGGGTCGATAACGCCGATGATCTTAAGAGGCTTACCGGATCCGTGGATCTTACTCATCTTTTTGTGGCTCAGGAAGAATATGAGACCGCACCGGATCAGATAGAAGAGCTTGCGAAAAAGATGATAGTGGCAGTCATAGCCCATAAAGGCTTTGAGCTTAAGAAGGGTTCAAAGGCCAGGATCATGGAAAAGCCTTTCTATTGTTTCCCTGTTGTATCCGTTCTTAATATGACCATAGATGATATAAACGATAACGAAAGAGAGACATTGTACTGTCCCGGCGTTAAGGCGCTTGTCGTTGATGACGAGCCCATGAACCTTACCGTTGCAAAGAATATCCTGGGAAGATACGGAATCGACGTTACCTATGCATATTCCGGAGAGGAATCCATAAAGATAAGCAAAGATAATAACTTCGATATCATATTCATGGATCATATGATGCCCGGAATGGACGGAGTTGAGGCCATGAAGAGGATAAGGAGCGACAGGAGCAGGGGAGATGTTCCGATCGTAGCTCTTACCGCCAATGCCGTATCGAGTGCCAAGGAAATGTTCTTAAGCGTTGGTTTTGACGGCTTTATCGCCAAGCCCATAGAGCTTTCGACCTTAGAGAGGGTGCTAAAGAGAGTCCTTCCAAAATCCGCTTTTTCAGATGAGGACAGAGTGACAGATCCCGAAAATGAAGAAAAGAGTAAGACGGATCAAAATGACGGATTTGCCGCACTTTCTGACCTTGATATCGATGCGCAGACGGGTCTTGACTACTGCCAGAACGATAATGAATTCTATCTGCAGCTCTTAGCGGATTATTCCAGGAACAGTAAGACAAAGATATCCGATATGGAAGGATATTTTAACGAAAAAGACTATGATTCATATAAGATAAGAGTCCATGCGATAAAGAGTACATCCAAGATGATCGGAGCAGCCGATCTTTCCGAGAAGGCCAAGGCGCTTGAAAAGGCAGCAGGGGACAAGGATGAACAGTATATAAATGAAAATCATCCCGGATTTATGGAGGAATATTCAAGGGTCCTTGAGGGTATCATTTCTTTCCTTCCCGAGGATGTAAAGAAAAGCGTTTTCGGACCTGAGGAAGGATCAAAAGAAGACGACGATATCCTTGAATTTTCGCCGGAAGAAGAAAAAGACGATGAAGTGATAGAATTTTCGCCAAAGGAAGATGAGCAATGATAAAGCGACTTCACAGAAGGCTTTTAAATTTCATAAGAGACCCGGAAATAGAACTTACGGACAGGATATTTATTGCATTTACCATATTTGCGGAAGCAGCGCTTATTCTTGTTCTTATAGCTGATATCATATTGGGTGAGAATGTTGTGGAAGTGGCGACGCTGCTTACAACGGTCATTCTTGCCCCTTTTGTCATCATATTTGCGATAAAGGCCGGAAAGCTGAAGATAGCGGCGTTTATCATAGCCATAATCATAGTCCTTGTGATCCTGCCGGTTTCCTTCTTCTTCGGAGGCGGCCTTAACGGAGGCTCCGTGCTCTGGTTTTCCTTCTGCTTTCTATATGTCGGATTATCATTAAGAGGGGCTTTCAGAAATATTCTTCTGGTTCTTTCGACGCTCATCGTCATAGGTGAATATTATATCTCATATTATCACAGGGAGCTCATCGTTCCGCATGGCAACAGGATGTTCTATTATGACTCTGCAGTATCGGTCCTGCTTAACGGATTTATCATCTTTACAATGGTCCAGTATCTCATAAGGCTCTTTATCCGTGAGAACAGGACAGTCAGGGAGCAGGCTAAGGAGATAGAAGAATTAAACCGTTCCCAGAACAGATTCTTTTCGAGCATGTCTCATGAGATAAGGACTCCGATCAATACCATAATCGGATTAAACGAGATGATATTAAGGGAGGATGTTTCCGAAGAGGTGGCCGAAGATGCTGCCAATATCCAGTCGGCAAGTAAGCTCCTGCTTGCTCTTATAAACGATATCCTTGATATGTCAAAGCTCTCGTCGGGACAGATGGAGCTTACGATGGGAATGTATCATCCCGGAGATATGCTCTCGGATATAGTGGGTATGTTCTGGCACAGGGCAAAGCAGAAGGATCTTGAATTTAAGGTCAATATCTCCCCCGATATACCCGAGACTTTAGAGGGAGATGAGATGAGGATAAAGCAGATCCTCATAAATATCTTAAATAATGCGATAAAATACACTTCCGAAGGAACCGTTTCCTTATCCATCGGATGCGATGAGGCAAAGGCCGGAAAGATGAACGTTATATATACAGTATCGGATACCGGCATGGGGATCAAAAAAGAGAGCATCCCTTATCTTTTCGATGCATTTAAACGGGTTGACGAATACAATAACCGCTATATAGAAGGAACGGGCTTAGGACTTTCCATAGTAAAGCAGTTCGTTGACTTAATGGGCGGCAGGATAACCGTAAACAGTGTTTATACCAAGGGATCCACATTTATCGTCGAGATCCCGCAGAGCGTTGTCGGCAATAAGAAGATCGGCAGGAAAGAGATAAACAAGACCGACAAGCTTAAGAACAGAAAGCTCTACAGAAGCCGTTTTGAGGCACCGGAAGCAAAGATACTCGTTGTAGATGACAATTCATCGAACTTACTTGTTGCATCCAAGCTTCTTCGCAGCATAAAGGTAAAGGTTGATACTGCATCAAGCGGAGCCGATGCATTAAGGATGACTTTAGATGATCACTACGACGTCATATTTATGGATCATCTTATGCCCAAGATGGACGGAATAGAGTGCTTTAAACAGATAAGGGCCCAGATCGGAGGAAGGTGCAAGACTTCCAAGGTCGTTGCGCTTACCGCCAATTCCGGAAGCGAGATGGCCGCCTTATATGAAGGGGAAGGTTTTGACGGATACCTCATAAAGCCGGTCACCGGAGAAAACTTAGAAGCGGAAGTACTCCGTCAACTGCCCAGGGAGCTTGTCCATATCACCGATGACGGAAGCGGTATCGTAGATGAGACGATATCCTGGATGAATCCGGAAAAGGTACGAAAGAATGTAATAATCACCAGTGAAAGCGTTGCGGATATTCCCGACGAGCTGATAAAAAAATATGATATAGCGATACTCCCTCATATTGTCACGACTCCCGAAGGAAGGTTTAAGGACGATATCGAGATAGAGGCCAACGGTCTTTTAAGGTATATGGGCGAGAATGACGCCAGGATAGAGACTTCGGCTCCCGATGTACCCGTTATCGAGGAATTCTTCGCAAAGAATCTCACAAGGGCAAACAACATCGTTCACCTCTCCATTTCCGGAGGTCTTGCAAACAGCGGGTATTATATCGCAAATGAGGCGGCGGGAGCGTTTGATAACGTTACCGTTATAGATTCAAGACACTTATCGTCGGGACATGGTATACTCACCCTCATGGCCTGCGAATTAAAGGACAGAGGCAAGACGCCTGCCGAGATAAAGAGCATACTCGAAAAAGAGACCGATAAGATACACACGAGTTTTGTAGTGGACAGCATGGGCTTTCTGGCGCGTGCCGGCCAGATAAGCTACGGAACCGCAAAAGTGCTCACATCGCTGATGGCCCGTCCCGTTCTTACGATGAAAAACGGAAAACTGGGCGTAAAGAAGATCTATTTCGGATCGAGCAGACATGCATGGGAGAAATATATAGATTCGGTATTAAGAGACCATGCCAAATATGACAAAAACAGACTCTTTGTTACATATGTGGGACTTACCAGGAAAGATATGGAATGGATAAGGGCCTATATCGAGAAGAAAGTTCATTTTGAGAAGATATACTTCCAGAAGGCTTCGCCGGTAATAGCCGTAAACTGCGGTCCCGGAACATTCGGCCTTCTCGTACGGGATAAATAGGCATGAAAAGTCTGATAAACTGGATAAAGAAATATACCATATATGAGACCGACTTAAGACACAGGTTTATGAATATCGTTCTGATCGTGGGTATGCTCACAGTTCCGTTCTGTGTGGCTCTTGATGCTTATTTAGGCACCGCACAGGGATCATATAAGCTCATGATCATTATATTTCTTCTCTTTCTTTTTTCTTTCATGGTGGCCAATGCTTTTAAGAAACCGCGTGCGGCCAGCATCCTTCTCTCGGTCGTGGCTACGGATTTTGTGGTTCCTTTTCTTTTCTTCAGGGACGGAGGAGCGGAATCCGGAATGCCCATATGGTTTGTCTTTGCATCATTATTTGCATGTATCCTGGTAGACGGATGGGCCTGCGTGCTCATTCTTATCACCAACATGATAATGTTCGGGGCTGCCTATTATCTTGAATACAGGCATCCCGAATATGTCACGAGACTTGCGGATACTTCGCTTACATATACGGATACCCTGATAAGCACGTTTGTCGTTATCTTTGTCTTCAGTCTGATATTTAAATTTCAGACAAGGCTCTACGAGAATAAGAAAAAAGAACTTGAAGATAAAGAGGAAGAACTTCGCAGGATAAACGAAAGATTAAAAAGATCAAGTGAATCAAAGAGCAACTTCCTTGCGAGCATGTCGCATGAGATAAGGACTCCGATAAATGCGATCCTCGGAATGAACGAGATGATCCTTCGGGAGAGTAAAGAGGATAGCACTTTGGAATATGCAGATTCGATAGAAAATGCTTCCGGTACGCTCCTTACGCTCGTTAACGATATACTTGATTTTACAAAGATAGAATCGGGACTGATGGAGATATTGCCCGACGAATTCGATCTTTTTTCAGTGCTTAACGACTGCTATAACCTCCTTCTTATGCGCGCTAAAGACAAGGGACTTAAGATGGAGCTTAAGAATAACCCTCTTGTTCCGGGCAGGCTCTATGCGGATGAGGTCAGGATAAGGCAGGTCATAACGAACCTTCTTACAAATGCGGTAAAATATACCGATGAAGGCTCTATCATCGTTAATGTGGATTTTGTGCCGGAGAATGGCGAAAACGATGATAAGGACGGGAAATATATAAAGCTTTTAGTAAGCGTAAAAGATACCGGCCGCGGTATCTCGAAAGAAGGCATGAAGGATCTTTTCGACCGCTTTAAGAGGGTGGACGAAAAGAAGAATAAAAATATCGAAGGGACCGGACTCGGGCTTGCTATAGCAAAGCAGCTTACAAACCTGATGGGCGGTACCATAGATGTAAGGAGTAAGGAAGGCGAGGGAAGCGAATTTACCGCATCCTTTGTTGTTAAGGCCGTATCCGAAGAGGGTATGGGCGATTTCTCTGAGCGCTACAAGGAAAGGAGCGTTAAGGGAAGTGAATATAAGGTAAGCTTTAAGGCTCCGGATGCAAGGATACTTATCGTTGATGATGTAAAGATCAACTTAAAGGTCATATCCATGCTCCTTAAGCAGACCGAAGTTAAGATAGATAAGGCTTCGAGTGGAAAAGAGTGCTTAAAGCTTTATGAAAACGAGCACTATGATCTTATATTTTTAGACCATATGATGCCTGAAATGGACGGTATAGAGACGCTTAAGCATTTAAAGGAGACAGACAGATATAAAAATGAGTCGACTCCCGTCATAGCGCTTACCGCAAATGCGACTTTAGGTGCCGAGAAGATCTATCTGGATACCGGATTTGACGGATATCTCACAAAGCCCGTCACCGGTGAGGATATTGAAAAAACGGTACTTAATTATATTAAAGATAAAGCGGTCCTTTTAGATGAGTGACCCGAAATGCTGGAGGAAAAAATGGTACAGTCAAGAACACACAATTGCAACGAACTCAGATTAGCCGATGCCGGAAAGAGTGTAGTCCTCGTCGGATGGTTCGAGAATATAAGGAGGGTGAGTAAGAATCTCGGATTTGTTATCTTAAGGGATTTTTACGGCACTACCCAGATCGTTCCCGAGACCGAAGAGATGATGAACGCCTTTACGGGCCTTAATACCGAATCCACGATATGCGTTGAAGGAGAGGTAAGAGAGCGTTCAAACAAGAATAACAAGATAGATACGGGTGATATCGAGGTCGTACCCAAAAAGGTGACAGTGCTTGGAAAATGCCGCTATGCGGAACTTCCCTTTGAGATAAACAGGTCAAAGGAAGCCGATGAGAATACGAGGCTTAAATACAGATATTTAGACCTTCGTAATCCCGAGGTTAAGAAGAAGATAGTGATGCGTTCAAAGATAGTCGCAGATCTTCGCACGGCGATGATAGATCACGATTTCCTTGAGATAAATACGCCTATCCTTACCGCTTCAAGCCCCGAGGGAGCGAGGGATTATCTGGTGCCTTCCAGGAATTATCCCGGAAAATTCTATGCACTTCCCCAGGCACCGCAGCAGTTTAAGCAGCTTCTTATGACTTCGGGATTTGACCGTTATTTCCAGATCGCACCCTGTTTCAGGGACGAGGATGCCAGAGCAGACCGTTCACCGGGCGAATTCTATCAGCTCGATATGGAAATGGCATTTGCATCCCAGGAAGATGTATTTGCTGTGATCGAGGATGTGCTTCCTCCGATATTTGAAAAATACGGACTGTATAAGACAGCAAGCAAGGCTCCTTTTACAAGGATAGGATTTAAGGAAGCCATGGAAAGATATGGATCGGATAAGCCTGACCTCAGGATCAAACTCGAGGTAAACGATGCTACCGCGCTTTTATCGGACTGCGGTTTCGAGCCTTTTGCGGGAAATGAAGTAAAATACGTAAAGATATCCGATTTTTCATGCACGCGTAAGCAGATCGATGCCATGTGCGATGAGGTATTTGTTACCACAGCTCAGAAGGCATACTGGTTTAAGATAGACGAAAACGGCGAGATCGCCGGCGGTATCGCTAAGTTTTTACAGGAGAAAAAAGACGAGGTCATAAGTACGCTTAACTTAAAGCCCGGCGATTTTGTTGCTCTTTCCGCCGGTAAGAAGCTTACCGCATTAAAGACCGCGGGTGTTATCAGAAAGGTATTCGGAAGCAGGGTAGAGAGCGTATTTGATAAAGAGAAATATGAATTCTGCTGGATCGTTGATTTCCCGATGTACGAGATCGGAGAGGAATCGGGCGAGATCGAATTCTGCCACAATCCTTTTTCAATGCCTCAGGGCGGGCTTAATGCTCTTTTAAATGAGGATCCGCTTACGATCAATGCTTATCAGTATGACCTCGTATGTAACGGAATAGAATTATCTTCGGGCGCAGTCAGAAATCATGATCCCGAGATAATGGTAGAAGCCTTTAAGATCGTGGGACTCGGAGAAGATGATGTTAAGGCCAAGTTCCCTGCGATGTACAATGCGTTCTGCTACGGAGCACCGCCTCATGCAGGTATCGCTCCCGGAGTTGACCGTATGATAATGCTCCTTACGGGAGATGAGACGATAAGGGAGATCATTCCTTTCCCCATGAACAAGGGAGCACAGGATGTCATGATGGGATCTCCCTGTGAGGTATCAAAGAAGCAGCTTGATGATGTTCATATCAGCATAGTGATGCCTGAGGATAAGAAGGACGAATAAAAGGATATTAAGATAATAAGATATTAAGATAATAAGGAGGATACGTATGGAAAGAGTAGAGAAATTCTTAAAGGAAGCGGGTACATATTATCTTGCTACGATCGACGGAGACAAGGCGCGCGTAAGACCTTTCGGAACTGTAAATATCTTTGAAGGAAAGCTTTATATCCAGACCGGAAAGGTTAAGGATGTTTCAAAGCAGATCCATGCAAATCCCAATGTCGAGATATGCGCCTGCACCGGCCCCGACTGGTTAAGGGTAAGCGGAACGCTTGTGGAAGATGAGAGGATAGAAGCAAAGCAGGCCATGCTCGATGCTTATCCTTCGCTTCAGGGAATGTACAAAGCGGATGATGGTAATACCGAGGTATTCTATTTTAAGGACGCTACTGCTACGTTTTCTTCATTTACGAAAGAACCTGAGGTTGTAAAGTTTTAAAAGATTTCGTTAAACGAGGGTAAATGATATATGAGAAGACCGTTTAATAAGATTTCAAAGAAATGTGCCATAGCGATCATGGCAGCAGCCATGGTGATGTCTACCGAGGCACAGACTGTTATCTGTCCGATGGTAGTCTATGCGGATGATCAGACTCCCGGTTCGTCAAATTATTACAATGCAAATACCGGAGATATACTTGTAAGTGGTGGTACTTGTCAGATAGTTGACAACATGGGCAGAGTCACTGTAAATGGCGGCGGCACAGTTCAGGTTACAAATAATGGTCCTGTTGTAAGCGGCGGAACCTTTAGCGGCGGAACCATTAGCGGCGGCACCGTTAC
>OCVV011336144.1_pt1 | contig 11099 bp, 8 predicted proteins | sample 1539721 | NCBI WGS metagenome assembly OCVV01 (sample SAMN02144230, study PRJEB22623) | gut metagenome | biome: sheep rumen | host: Ovis aries | place: New Zealand | reverse complement strand
ATACCGATTATTTTAGTCTCATCTTTTGTTATACTTGCTTCTTTATTAAACGCATTCATTACTACTAACGAACAAAGTTTTGCAGGGGCTACAATCGGTGCAGGGGCCGCATTAGGTGCTGGTATCTTTATTGTTGCAGACAAGAATGCTGGTTCTTTAATTTTATCATTCGTTGATTACCTCCCTTACTTTGTTATCGTTGAAGGTTTAATCTTATTATTTGATTCAGCATTTAATTATGTCTATGGATATAGAATTAAAAGAAATAAACCTGCTCTATATACAGTCATTAGTGAAGTAGCAGTATCAGTTATAGCTTTAACGCTTGGCTTCTTATCCTTATATTATTTAGACGAAGAGGTTCAACTCATTATATTTGGAATTGTCCTAATGCTATATGCAATTTTCGTAATCTTACAATGTTATTCCATTGTTCCTTCTTCATCTATAATTACTCAAGCATCTACTCCTAAAGATGTTGTTGAGGAAGTCGAAGAAGTTGAAGAAATTGAAGAAGATGAATAGTTACCAAATAGGTAACTTTTTTCTTTTTTATCAAAAAAAATAAATATTAACAAATGTAAAATAAACAAAAACAATCAAACTTCATTAATATTCATTTAAAAGTTTATTGTGACACTTTTAGAAAATACGTATCAAAAAACCGTTTACATTCGCATAATCTATGATACTATTGCTATTTTTTTACTTATTTATGAGCAAATATTAAACAAATATTTTATAATTGTATCGAAAAGGAGGTTCATTAATATGAACATAAACTTATTAGCATCGTCTAATATTGGTGAAGCTTTAGCTCTTGGTCTTGCTCCAGATGCAAAACTTTGGACTAACATTGCTAAAACTATCATCTTCATTCTTTTAGGCTTTATCTTCACTAAGAAAAAGTGGCTTCCAGAAAATACTGGAAAAATCTTAACAAGATTTGTTATGGCTATCTGTTTACCATGTCTTGCTTTCTGTGCATTCATGTCAAACTTCACTATCGATGGCGCTATCGATACAGTCGTTAACTTAATCTTAGGCTTTGTACTTTATGTCGCATTTATTTTCATTGGTAAATTAATCTTCATTTGGGTCAAAGATAAAAAAAGAAGAACAGTACTTTCTGTCTTATTTGCTTTCGGTTCAACAACATTCTTTGCATACCCATTAATTACTTCAATTTATGGTTCACAAGCAGGTAACAACTTCAACGTTATGAACATTGCTTACCGTGTATTCTTATATTCATATGCATACATCGCAATCGCTTCATTACAAGAAACATCTGGAGAAGATGGTGCTACTGCTACTAAAACAGATTTAAAATCAATCTTAAAGAAAGTTTTCTTAAACCCAATTGTTATTGCTACATTTGCAGGTTTATTCTTATGGTTACTCCAAGCAATTCCTGGATCAGCTACAGTTAGAACAGACTGGTTAAATCCAAAAGATATCCCTGCAGAACAAATTAAATATGTTGCTTTCTGGAGATTTGACGTAACATTACCTTGGATTTACCAAGCTGCTAATACTCTTGGCGGTTTATCATCAACTATTATTTTAGTTGCTATTGGTTGTACATTAGGTTCACAAAACTTCAAAGAAGCTATCACAGACAAATATGCATGGATTTGGACTGGCTTAAAAGTCATCGTTGCTCCACTCATTGTCTTAGCATTATTATTCATCATCCAAGCTATCTCTAACGGTGCAGGCTTGGCACTCAACGATGCTGGTGTTTCAAAAATCATTTCTATGAATACAGTCAACTCTGCTGTATTAACATGGATGGTCTCACCTGCTACAGTTGCTGTTGGTTACTGTATTGCTTATGACCAAGAAAAACAAATGGCATCACACATCTCATTAATTGGTACTCTTGGTGCAGTTGTCGGCGTAATCCTTTGGGTTATCGTCTTAACTATTATCGGTGCAACTGGATTCTTCGCAGCATAATAATAGAAAGGAATTAAATTAATATGTCAAAAATGAAAATTGTTTGTTTCGGTGTAAGAGATTATGAAGTCCCTACATTTGAAAAACTCGCTAAACAATATGATTATGAATTAGTCTTACGTCCTGAATATTTAAGTGATTCTTGCATTGAACTTGCAGATGGATTTGAAGGTGTCATGGTTAGAGGTAACTGTGCTATCTCAAAAGAAAACTACAAGAGACTAGCAGATAAAGGTTTAAAATATTACGTCACAAGAACTGCTGGTTTTGATCATGTTAATGTTCCAGTTTTAAAAGAACTCGGCATTAAAACAGCTTTCGTTCCTGGTTATTCACCAAATGCTATTTCTGAACTTGCTGTTTCTTTAGCAATGTCATTATTAAGACATACTCAATATGATGGAGAAAGAACTGGTAGATTATTAGACTTCACTGTTTCTGATAAAATGTTCTCTAAAGAAATTAGACAATGTACAGTCGGTGTTATCGGATGTGGAAGAATCGGAAGAACTACATGTGGTTTATTCCATGGCTTAGGTGCAAAAGTTATCGGCTACGATAAATTCCCAGGCCAAGATTCAGAAATCTTAAAATATGTCGATTTAGATACATTACTCGCTCAATCTGATGTTATCGTATGTCACGCAGCATACTTTGCAGGACAAAACGACAATATGATTGGCGCAAATGAAATTGCTAAAATGAAAGATGGAGTTGTCTTTGTTAACGTTGCTCGTGGTGAACTTGTTGATGCTAAAGCAATGGTAGAAGCAGTTAAATCAGGTAAAGTCGAAGGCTTTGCAGCAGACGTTTTACGTGGAGAAAAAGCTGTCTTCAATCACAAATTTAATTCTATTGATGAAATCCCAGATCCAGTCGTTCGCGATATGGTTAAACTCTACCCTTCAACGATCATTACTCCTCACGTAGCATCTGCTACAGAAGGCGCTTTAATTGATATGGTTGAAGTATCATTAAAGAACATTGATGAATTCTTAGCAACAGGCGAATGTAAGAACTCATTAATTAAATAATGAATCTCTATGGACTACCTTCGGGTAGTCTTTTATTATGCAAAAATTATGCAAAAATTTTTGTAGTTATATAATATTATTATGGTACAATAAGTTTGTAGATCCATCTGAGTTAATTTTTATTATACTTATGTTGGACGAATCCTAGGGGTATTCCTAGGGCTTTTTTTATCATAATTTTAATTTCAAATTAAAAGATGCCTTAATTGACATCTTTTATTTTTCCGTACATATTATTTTCAATAGAAATATATTTAGAAATATCAAATGATGACACACCTAATTTGTCATCAATTTTTTCTTTTTCATAATGGAATTTTTCTACTCTCTTTTTAAAGATAAAGCCTTTAGTTTCACTTCCATCTACTACCTTATATTCCATTTCATATTCTTTATGTTTTTCGATAGTAATATGTAAAGATAAATATGCTTCTTTAATATCTAAATCTCTTAGATCAAGGTTAAAAGAGGTACTACCTTCTTTAATTGATTTAGTTTTGACGTTGTCGATAATTTTCTTATTAGTATATGAATTTAAAACTGTTAAATATAGATATTCTTTCTCTCCTAAATCATTAAAGCTAAAATTCAATTTAAATTGATAAATTTTAGAGTAAGGATCATATTTATATTCATTATCAATATCAAGATGAATAGTAGTTTGCCCTATCTTATCATCTTTATTATCTTTAGCACGTTCATAGATTTTAGTTTGAGTTTGTTCAGTTATAACTTCACCTTTATTAACTAAGCAAGAACGAAGTAATGGTAAATCAGTCGCGTTTACTAATTTCTTAATAAATAAATTATATTGAATTAAGATATTATCAATACTTGAAGATGTATCGACAAGTTGAACCATTCCCGCTAAAGAATTAAATAATTTATTATCATGGAGAATCTTCATACATAAATAATCTAAGGCAGATAAATATGTAGGAGTATTACTCATTTTAGGAGTATTAATAACGTTAGATATGCCTTGAGCAATTCTAATAATATAAACTTGCATTGTTTTAACAAACATTGTTGGATGATTATTATTACATTGTTCTACTAAATCTAAATAAATATCTTTAGTATTTTCTTCTCCTAAATATTCTTTAATTATTTCATTCGCGCCTTCTACTAAATTGACCATATTTAACACCTTTTAGTCCATTATAGAACAAAAAAACTCCTTAATAAATAAGGAGTCAATGAATAAATATTATCTTTCTTCTCTAAAGTAGCTTTGTCCTAAACTTGAAGGAGGTTGAACTCCTTTCTTACCAACAATTGAAGTAATAATTAAGACTACTACAGTAATTACATATGGAAGAATCTTTAATACTTTCATTGTAACGAAGGATATACCGGATACATATGAAGGTAAAATGAAGAAAAGGCCAAAGATAATAGAACCAATAATAGCAAGAGATGGTCTCCAAACTGTAAAGATAACTAATGCTAAAGCTAGCCAACCAAAGGCTTGAATTGTTCCTGAGTTTTCCCAAGAGCCTCCAACATAATCCATAACGTAGAAGAGTCCGCCAAATCCTGCAATAATTGAACCGCTTAAGATTGCACCATATTTGTATTTAGTGACATTGATACCTTGAGCATCTGCTGTAGCAGGGTTTTCTCCAATTGATCTTAAAGATAAACCTACTCTAGTCTTCTTTAAGATAAATGCAGTAATTAATGCAATAACAATACCTAAATAAACTAAAATGCCATGTCCAAAGAATATTTTTCCAAATGCACCTAAAGAATCTGCAAATGGTAAATGATAACGAATAATCTTACTTGCATATGAGAAATAAGATTTATCAATTGTTGACATAAATAAGTCAACTACTCCTCCACCAAAAGTAGTCAATGCTAAACCTGTAACGTTTTGATTACATTTTAAAGTGACAGTTAAGAAAGCGTAAATTAAACCAGCAATTAAAGAAAATAATGCACTGAATAATAATGAAATTAGTACGAGCCCAAACCATGGAGCGCTTAATGGATCAGATGAATACGAACTCATAAAGATGGATACACCAACGCATCCTCCTAAAGTACCAAAACACATAACTCCAGGGATACCTAAATTTAAGTGTCCGCTCTTTTCCATGATGATTTCACCAACACATCCAAAGAGGAAGATTGTTGCAATAGAAATTGCACTAGGTAATATTGTATTAAAGAAAATCATATTACTTGTCCTCCTTTGTTTCTGTAACTAAATTATTTTGTTCTTTCACTTCAATATGAGGAGCTTTCTTTCTAAAGACAACTTTATATGAAACAAAGAATTCTACAGCAATGATTGCAAAATAAACTAAACCAATGGCGATATCAGAAATTGAATCATTAGTAATGTCAAATCTTGTTTGAACTTGAGACATACCTCTGCCTAAGAAAGTGATAATAAATGATGTGCCAACCATTAAGAAAGGATTAAATTTTGCAAGCCATGCTACCATAATTGCAGTAAAGCCCATGTTATTTGCAGTTGTTGTTGAAATAGTATGATCAATAGCACCTGCTAAAAGTAAACCAACTAGTCCACATATAGCACCACTTAAAATTAATGTTCTAATTACAACTTTCTTTACGTTAATACCAACGTATTTTGCAGTATTTTGAGATTCACCGACAACTTCAAGTTCATAACCATGTTTATGATATTTTAAATAGATAAACATAACTACAAGTAAAACAATAGAGACAATAATTGTTAATAAATGATCATTACCAAGTCGAGGTAAATTACCTGCTTGTTGAATATCTAAAGTACCTGAGCCTGAAGTAACTGCAGCAGATAAGAATACTGCAACTAATCCTTCAGCAATATAATTCATCATTAAAGTAAATAAAGATTCATTAGTATCAAAATATGCTTTAAATATTGCAGGAATTACTGCCCAAATAGCACCTGCAAGAATGCTTAAAGGAATCATAACTATAATAATGACTGCATCATTAACTCCTGCTTTTCCCATATAGAACATACACATAATAGAAACAAGTGCTCCAATTAAGATTTGTCCATTAGCGCCTAAGTTCCAGAATTTCATTTTAAATGCCGGAATTAACGCAAGTCCTACAGTAAGAAGTAAAGCTGTTTGTCTAAATGTTAACCATGTCCTTCTTGAAGAACCAAAGCAACCATTAAAGAGTTCTCCAAAGACTACAAAAGGATTAGCGCCTTTCATAATCAGTAATAATAAACAAATAATTAAGATACCAAAAAGAATTGCTCCTCCTCTAAAAAGCCAAGCTTTCCAAGAAGGAATATCAGTTCTTTTAACTACGTGGAATAAAGGTTCTTTATTCTTAAATAATTTATTTGTCATCATCTAAGCCTCCTTCATTCTTCTTAGTCATTAATAAACCAATTTCACGTTTAGTAGTCTTTCTTGCATCTACTAAACCTCTAACTTCTCCGTCTCCAATAACTAAAATTCTATCTGACAATGCAATTAAAACATCAAGGTCTTCCCCAACATAGATAATTGCAGTACCTTTTTTCTTTTGTTCATTTAATAGATTGTAGATTAGATATGAAGAATTAATATCAAGTCCTCTAACAGGATATGCAACCATTAAAACTTTAGGATGAGAAGCAATTTCTCTACCTACTAAAACTTTTTGAACGTTACCACCAGATAATTTTCTAACTGATGTATGAATACTTGGTGTACTTACCCCAAGTTCATTAACGACTTCATTAGCGAGTTCTGTTGGTTTTTTTCTATCTACTAAATGGGATTTGCTCTTACGATAAGAACGAAGCATCATATTATCAACTAAGTCCATGTTACCTACAAGTCCCATTCCAAGTCGATCTTCAGGAACGAAAGATAATCTAACACCTAAGTCTCTAATTTGAGCAGGGCTTTTAGATCTTAAATTAACTTCTTTATCAGTCTTTGGGTTAATATAAGTAATTTCACCAGAAGAGCCTTTAATTAAGCCTGCAATAGTTTCTAAAAGTTCTTTTTGTCCAGAGCCAGAAATACCTGCAATACCAAGGATTTCACCACTTCTAGCAGTAAAACTAACATCATGAAGAATTTCTCTACCATCTTCATTCTTACATTCAAGATCCTTAACAATTAATCTATCGACAGGATTAACAGGTTCATCTCTTTTGATGTTAAGTTCAATCTTTTCACCTACCATCATTTCAGTTAATTCTGCTTCATTAGTATTCTTTGTCACAACTGAACCAATGCATTCTCCTTTACGAAGAACTGCGACACGGTCAGAGATTTCCATTACTTCATTAAGTTTATGAGTAATGATGATAATTGATTTACCATCATTTTTCATATTTCTTAAGACATTGAATAATTTATCAATTTCAATAGGAGTTAAAACTGCAGTAGGTTCATCAAGAATTAAAATATCCGCGCCTCTATAAAGAGTTTTGACAATTTCTAGAGTTTGCTTTTCTGATACTGACATATCATAAACTTTTTTATCTAAATCTAAGATAAAACCATATTTATCACAGATTTCTTGGACGATAGGTCTTGCATCTTTAACACTTGCTCTATCAATATATTTAGTTTCTCTATCTTCTTTTTTCTTATAGAAGTTCTTAAAGAAATATGACCACTTTTGTTTCTTAGAAACATTAGATTCAATGCCTAAAACAATATTCTCTAAAGAAGTAAAAACATCAATTAATTTAAAATGTTGATGAATCATTCCAATATGATAAGAGAATGCATCTTTAGGTGAAGCAATGTTTACTTTCTCTCCTTTGACATATATGTTTCCTTCATCAGGATAATAGATGCCTGAAAGCATATTCATCAAAGTAGTTTTACCAGAGCCATTTTCTCCAAGTAACGCTAAAATTTCGCCTTCATAAATATCTAAATTAACATTTTGGTTAGCTTTAACTACTCCAAAAGATTTAGAGATATTTTCAAAAGTAATATTAATATTTTTTGTATTATTCTTTGCTACCATAGTGCCTCCATATAAAAGGTAAAACCCAAGAGAGGATAATCCTCTCCTGGGTATATATAAATTAAATCAAAACTAGAATTTTGTATTTAATAATGAAATACCATCAATCTTTAAATCGAAATATGGAGCAGATCTAAATTCTGATTCAGCGAAGTATGAAACACCATTTACTGTCTTAATAACTTCTGTATCACCTTTGAATTCAGCATCTGTGTTAACATCTGCTAAATATGAAGTAACTGTCTTACCATCAACTGTGAATTTTGAAGTATCAAAGACTTTTAATGTGCCATTCTTTAATGCAGCATGGACTTCATTTAATTTTGCTTCTGTGCCAGAAACAGCAGCTTTAGCACCAAGAGTAGTATTAACAACTGAGCCAACGTATAAAGTATCTCCTAAAGAACCAGTATAATCTGTAGCAATTGTACCGCCATTTAAGATTTTATCGAAGCAATCTTCAAAATATGGCTGCCAGTTAATCTTTGAAGAAATAACATATGTATTTGGGCAGTTTGATTCTGTTGATCCATTATATGTGATATTTGGAACACCTGCTTCTTCACAAGCATTTGGAGCACCCCATGAGTCTGCGTGCTGTGAAATAACTGAGCAACCGTTAGCAATTAATTTTTTTGCAGCATCTTTTTCACTAGCTTCATCATACCATGAACCTGTGAATTGAACTTCCATAGTGACATCATCAACAATTGATTTTGCACCAAGGTAGTATGCTGTATAACCTGAAATAACTTCAGCGTATGTATAAGCGCCAACATAGCCTAATTTATGTGAAGTATTTGGATTTGCTTCAATCATAGATTTTAATTTTAAGCCTGCTGCAACGCCTGCGATGTATCTGCCTTCATAGATAGAAGCAAATGCATTGTGGTAGTTAGATAAATTTTCTGTGTGTGCTTTTGTACCAGTACCATGTGAGAACTGGACATCTTTGAATTCTTTTGCTGCTTTAATCATGTAATCTTCATGACCAAATGAATCAGCAAAAACAAATTTGCAGCCTTGATCTGCTAAATCTGCTGCTGCTTCATAGCATTCTGTGCCTTCTGGAACACCAGTTTTGATAACTGCTTTGACACCTTTTGCTTCAGCTGCTGCCTTGAATGCATCAATGAAGTTTTTGTCATAAGTTGAGTTTTCATCGTGTAAAGCGATTAATCCGACCTGAACTCTTGAGTCATTATTACAACTGACTAAAGAAGCTCCTGCCGCACCAGTAAGACAAATAGCGGATGCAAGAACTAAAAGTTGTTTTTTCATATTTTTCTCTCCCTTATTTTGAATACCAAAATCAGAAAAAGAAAGCCATTATAAATAAAGCCTTAAAATTATGAATAAGTTCTTTATTTCGTAGTGCTTGATTACGGTCAAGCGTAGAGACTTTCCCACCAATTAGGGTAATTATACGAAAATGCCGACTTATCATATCGACAATTTTATTATTATCTTGTTATCGATAAAAATTAAACACTTTTTGATAAAAAAAGTTATGAAAGCGATTTCATAACCTTTTTAAAATCTATTTTTCTACAAATACTGGTTTATTGTCTATAAATGCTTCAATAGATGCACATGCGACAACTTTAATACCTTGTCTTTCAAGACGTTCTCTACCACCTTGAAATACTTTTTCGATAACTGTTGCAAATCCTACTAATTCTACTCCTGCTTCTTTAATAATTGATGCTAAGGCAAGACCTGCATTACCTTCTGCTAAGAAATCATCAACAATAAGAACTTTATCACCTTTTGATAAGAATCTTTTATCGATTGATATTGTTGAAGTAGTTTTTCTAGTAAATGATTTTACTTCTGCAGTATAAATATTATTCTCATCAACAATGGCGCTCTTTGATTTTTTCGCAAAAACTACTGGGCAATCATCAAACTGTTGAGCAACTCCAAGAGCAAAAGGAATACCGCTAGTTTCAATAGTGACAATTTTATTAACACCTTTAAAATGTGCACTGATATAAGCTGAGATATCACGAAGTAATTTAACATCAATTTGATGATTAATGAATGAATCAACTTTTAATATTTCATTGTTTAAGATTACCCCATCTTTAAGAATTCTTTCTTCTAGTATTTTCATTATAGTTCTCCTCGATTTATTAATTTTAAGCCTAGCACTACGCGATTAAAATTTATATAGTTTTTAATGATTTTTTTGCATTAAAAAATTGCTAAAAAAGCCTATTAATTTATAAATTAATAGACAATTTTATTATTTTTCATTCATAAATGATAAAAGTTCTTCTGGCATCGACCTAGGGCCTCTAACAGTCTTAATTCCATACTTAGAAATAGTCTTTAAAGTATATTTTTCATAAGGATATTTTTCAATTACTTTTACTAAAATTAGTTCCATATATTCCCCATTACTTTTCTTATATTTAGAAGGAATATTAACTTGAGTAACAACTGTCTTATACATAATGCAAGAATAAGGATTAGACGCATATAGATACATAGTATCTCCGACCTTTGCCCCTTTATACATCTTCCATACATTTTCTTTTCTAGGATTATTAAAATATGTTGTTAAATCAAAATAATCTGCTCTAGCAGGAACTATCCACTTATCATTACGTTTAAAGAAATTATAAGACTGATCAATATATTTAAAAATGATTTCATCTTCTAATGTATCGTCAAGAATTATGCTAATCCATAATTTTTTATTCATATGGTAACATTCATAAAATCCTTTTCTCCCGATTAGTTCTTTAGCTTCGCCTTCTATAACTCTTAAATTCATACAGTAAATCATTTCTAAAGCCGATGAAGATTTATCAACTTTATTTCTTAAAACTCGCATAATTATTGAATACCATTTTTGAGTATCTTTATTTCGATATATACAAGCATCTTTATTAGCTTCATCTTCAAAAGGAAATTCTGGTTTATCATTATATTTTTCAAAAATGTAGTTATTAATTCTTTCTGCTTGAGGAGAAGAAAATAATGAATCTACAAAACAATTCTTCTTAATATCTTCTAGAACTAAAACGTATTCTTCTTTAATGGAAGAAGCAAATTCTCCAAGTCCAAAAGTACGTCTATAAGCTTCATATAAATCATTATATTCAATGTCGTAAATATCCCCAATTATCCGCCCTTTTT
>OCVV011350680.1_pt1 | contig 11102 bp, 9 predicted proteins | sample 1539721 | NCBI WGS metagenome assembly OCVV01 (sample SAMN02144230, study PRJEB22623) | gut metagenome | biome: sheep rumen | host: Ovis aries | place: New Zealand | reverse complement strand
CACCGGATGGCCGCTGAGCACCTCCACCCGGACGCCGCCCACGCTCCGGATGCGAAATCCCTCATAATGCAGGGAGCTGCAGCAGGTGATTTCTTCGGCATCATCCTCCAGATCCCGGGTTTCGAAGGGAATGAGACGGATCACGCAGGGCTCATCCGTTTCAATGTCAGCACACAGCGTGCCGGTATATATTTTATCCAGTTCACCGGTGGGAGGGATCGAAATCACCTGATATTCACAGGGAGGGATTTCAGAGGGTAACGGGAGAGTTCGCTCCGCAGTTTCGGCTAATCCCCATTCTTCCGAAGAGACGGACGCATCATAGCAGAGGTCTGACTTCCACCGAAAGTCGGGGGAGCACTGCCAGGTATCATCGGTGCAGATGGTCAGGATTTCTCCGGTTTCCAGCTCCATTGTCCCATCGAGATAAAACCCGCCTTTCCCGTCTGAGATGTCGCACAGCAGGGAGGGAGGGAGCTGGACTTCGGCCTCCAGCAAAAGAGATGAACCCGGGCAGGAAAGAGAATAGCGGTCGGCATAACGCTGAGGCATCGTCTCCGTTCTTGCCCAGTCACCGCCGGCAAAGGCGGGCCCCATGCCGAGAAAGCTGCCATTGGCATAGAGACGGAAGCGACAGTCACCGGAGACCAGCAGAGTAACCTTTCTGATCAGGACACCGGGACGATACTCCTTTCGAAATCGGACAAGAAGGAAGGGAACTTCCCGTTTGTCAAAAACCGTGTGTTTGGTCTTCTGAAATGCCGGATAATCCTTTTCCGGCAACCAGATCCATTTTGCTGTGTTCATTGTCTTTATCCTTCCTTGTCAGTCGGATTTATTCTTCCACTGCAGCTGAATACACAAGATAGGTGGGCCCCACATTTTGCACCAGAATGTCGTCAGGCATCTGGGTGAAACGGATGCTCGCATAGATGTTCCCGACGGCAAAACACAGATTGACAATCATCACAATCCAAACCATCCACCGCCAGGATGAATCCGGCGCGGAAAGCAGCAGAATGATCAGAATGACTGTCAGCAGGAGAATCGGTAATAGGTTGATAATCTGCTCTTTTTTGCGAGGGAAATAAGCGTCACATCCGGCGTGGAGATAAGCACCTGCAAAGCGCAGGGTAGGTTTCACGCCGCTGAAAAGTCTCATCAGAAGCCCACGTCCCAGCTCATGCACGACGGAGACCGAAAGCATCCCCAGCATCAGCGCGACCAGATGTTCAAACGGATCCGGCATATTTGTCAGCTCGGCAGGAGGCATAAAAAGACAACCGGCGGCAAGCAGCAACACCGCAAGAATGGCCTGGATCGTTTTAATCAACCGGGAGAGAATTTTGCTCCGTTCCAGCTCGATACGGGAAATCTGTTTGCCCTTGTATGCTTCCGGCAGCTTTTTGTAAACCATCAAAACCAATTCCCTCTTTCAAAAAATTGTTTTTCTTGCATTTTTCAGAAGACTGGGTTATTATAAAAAAAACTGATCTCTCCGTCAAGTATGATCCCCGGCAAAAGGAGCAGTGTATGAAAAAAGACGGCTTTTTCGCCAGCATCCTGCAGGCTGCGGTGGAAGAGGAAAAAAAGAAATATGCGGCAAAAAAACCAAACTGGTACACCGATCAGAAAAAACAGCTTTGGTATATGCTGATGAACCAGATTGACGGGAATGAGGATGCCGAGGAGGTATCCCAAAGAGAAAAATGAAAAATTACAATAGATAAGGAGTTCCTATGAAAGAAATTGCCAACGGCGTATGGCCGGTAATGATCACCCCATTTACAGCGGACAACAAAATTGACTATGAAGCTGTCCAGAGAATTATCGACTGGTATGCCGACCATAAGGTCACCGGTATTTTTGCAGTGTGTCAGTCCAGCGAGATGTTCTTCCTTACAAAAGAAGAGCGGCTGGAGCTGGCGAAGTATGTTATTGACCATGGCCATGAAAAAGGTATGGGCGTTATCGCTTCCGGTCATGTAGCTGAATCTGTTGAGGATCAGATTGCCGAGGCACAGGCAATTGTGGACATGGGTGTTGACTCCTATGTGTTCATTTCCAACCAGTTTGCGGCTCCCGATGAGAGCGAAGAGGTGGTAAAAGAGCGGATTCAGTACCTGATTGACCATGTTAAGGCCGATAGCTTCGGCATTTATGAGTGCCCCTATCCCTATAAGCGCGTCATCTCTCCGGAGCTTCTGAAATGGATTGCCTCTACCGGTAAATTTGCATTCCTGAAGGATACCTGCTGTGATCTGGATATTCTCAAGGCCAAGTGCGAAGCTGTGAAGGGCACCTCTCTGAAGATCTTTAACGCCAACGCAGCTACTCTGCTGGAGAGCATGCGAATGGGTGTTGCCGGATATTCCGGTGTTATGGCAAACTTCCATTCCGATCTCTATGCATGGCTCATTGAGAATTATCAGAACCCTGCCGAGGCTGAGCGAGTGGAAGAGATGATGGCCTTCCTCGGTGCCACCTCCATGGTGGAGTGCCAGGTTTACCCGGTTAACTGCAAATACCATATGAACCTGATGGGCGTGCCGATGACGCTTGTCACTCGCACCCGCAAGCCGGATGAACTGACATGGAATAAGGTCACCACGGCTACGGCAGAACAGTATCCCAGCAGCAAGATTATTGAGATCGACCAGTTCTACGCCTGCGAGCAGATGTTCCGCAAGGCCTTCTTCGGCTGATCTGTCTGATTAAGGCATTCACTCCGACAGGAGTTAATGACATATTTATTCATTTTTTTAACAGGAGGAAAAATCGATGAAAAAGACCCTCGCACTTCTTCTTGCACTGGCAATGGTAGTCGCCCTCGGCGCTTCCGCCTTCGCTGAAGATGTCTCCAAAGACCCGAAAGTCAATCTGATTTTCACCGCAAACGCACTCAGCTCCGACTGGCACGGCAAAGCCATGCAGGTCTTCGCTGACAAAGTTGCCGAACTCTCCGGCGGCTCCGTCACCTGTGATGTTTATTCCGACTCCACCCTCTTCTCCTCCGAGAATGAGTGGGATGCCATCAACACCGGCGGTATGGCCGGCGGCGCTGACATCGCTTACATCTCCTTCCAGACCCTTTCCACCCAGCCGGGTCTTGAGTGGTGCGAAATGATCGGCACTGCTTATTTCTGGAACAGCTATGAGCACATGACCTCCACCCTCAACGGTGAAGTCGGCCAGCAGATCTATGACAAGATCGCAGCTGCAACCGGTGTTACCCCGATCAACGCCTTCTACCTCGGTTCCCGCGTCATCAACACCCGCAATAAACCCATCAATTCCTATGCAGATATGAAGGGCGTTCTTCTCCGCATGCCCGGCAGCGAAGCATGGCAGAATCTCGGCCGCGCTCTCGGCGCTGAGCCCACTCCGCTTGCTTACTCCGAGCTCTACACCGCTCTCCAGACCGGTGCTGTTGACGGCCAGGACAACCCGCTGCCCTCCGACTGGAACGCAGGCTTCTATGAGGTTGCAAAGTACTTCGCCATCACCAACCACGTGGTTGACTCCATCCTCCCCTGCATCAACACCGAGACCTGGAACTCCATGACTCCGGCACAGCAGGAGTGCGTGAAGGAAGCCTTTGAGGCTGCCCGCCAGTACAACGACGAGGAGCGTATCAACCAGGAGAACAGCATCATCGCCGATCTCGAGGCTGCAGGCTGCACCGTCACCTATCCTGACATTGCTGACTTCAAAGCCAATGCAACCGCATGGTACGATGCACATCCCGAAGTCACCGGCAACTGGGATATGGATCTCTACGCACTGCTCCAGGGCGAATAATTTCTTAGCGAGTTCTTAACACAGAAAGTACCCTTTACCGGGAGCAGATCACCGGATCTGCTCCCGCGCCTTCATTTTCAGACAAAGGGGGTTTCAAGCCTTGAAAAAATTTGGAAAGATCATGAAGCGGATTTCCGACGTCTGGGGCGTGTGGTTTCCGTGCCTGATCTTTGTGGTTCTGTTCCTGTGTTTCGTAGCGACGATTGTCCTGCGTTATTTCTTCCGTAAATCCCTTTCCTGGGGCAATGAGCTTGCCGTCCTCTGTTATATGTGGATTATGTTCTGGGGCTGCGGCAAAGCCATGGAAAACGACGAGCACGTGGTTTTCTCCCTCGTCTATGACAAGTGCTCCCCGAAAGTTCAGATGCTTATGAAGGTGGCCTACAACATCATTCTTGCGGTGCTGGTGGCTCTCGCCTTCCGGCCCAGCCTTAACCTGATGCTCAAGAGCACCATGAAAACCGGTATTCTGAAGATTCCGTATAAAATCGCCTTCGCCCCCTTCTTCTGGATGCTGGGCGAGATGATTGTACGCTCTCTCATTAATGTGAAAAAAGCAATTGATGAATACAGACACCCGCATCACGTCTCAGCCGCCGAGGCTGAGCTGAAGGAAGCGGAAGAGGAGGTGACAGCATGAACTGGGGTGTATTTGCACTGTTCGCGTCTCTCGCGATCTTCTTTATCATCCGCATGCCGATCTCCTTCTCCATGCTGGCATCCTGTATTGTCTATTTCCTGATTGCCCGCCCGGCAAGCATGGGCATGGTCTACTCCGTTATCACGGGCGACATGATCACCGGTTTCACCATGCTGGCCGCCCCGCTCTTCGTGTTCATGGCCAACGTGCTCAATGAGGGCGAAGTGACGGATAAGATGTTCAGCTTCTGCAACGGCCTGCTCGGTCGTCTGAAGGGCGGCACGGCACAGGTCAACGTTTTCATCTCCCTCATTTTCTCCGGGATGAGCGGATCCGCCATCGCGGATGCTTCCGGTATCGGACTGATGGAGATTGAGCAGATGAAAAAAGAGGGCTATGATGCTGAGTTCAGCTGCGCCATCACGGCGGCATCCGCCACCGTCGGCCCTATCTTCCCGCCGTCGATCCCTATGGTCATTTACGCTATGCTTTCCGGCGCATCCGTCGGCAAACTGTTTGCAGGCGGCATGGTGCCCGGCGTGCTGCTGGCGCTGATGCTGATGGTATATTGCTTCTACATCTCCTATAAGCGCAATTATCCTGCCGGTGTGAAGATGACCCTCAAACAGTTCGGCAGAGCGACTCTGGTAGCCTTCCCGGCACTGTTTACCGTTATCCTGCTGCTCGGCGGCATCTACTCAGGCGTCTGCACCCCGACAGAAGCCGGCGCTGTTGCATCTGCCTATGCGCTTCTCATCAGCGCTGTAGTCTACCGCACTCTCGGCTGGAAGCGGCTTGCCACCATCCTGAAAAAGACGGCAGCCAACACCGCAACCCTGGCTGCACTCTGCGGCACGGCTTATCTCTTCTCCAAGATCATCGCGCTGGAGAAGGTGCCGAATGCGGTTTCCAGCTTTGTAACCGGCATCACCACCAACAAGAATCTGTTTTTGCTGGTTGTGAACATCGTGTTCCTGCTTCTGGGCTGTGTGCTGGACGTATCCACCATTCAGCTGGTATTTGTGCCGATGGTGCTTCCTATCGTCAAGGCTTTCGGCATTGACCTGGTCCACTTCGGCGTGGTGATCTGCCTGAATATGATGATCGGCCTCTCCACGCCTCCTTTCGGCATGCTGCTGTTTATCGTCTCCGGCCTCGGTAAGACGAAGATCGGCGGTGTCATCAAGGAGATTATCCCAATGGTGCTGATTATGATATTGCTCCTGTTTATGTGCACCTACATACCGGACATTATCATGTTCATCCCGAACCACATGGCAGGCTGACGCTAAACCGCTTATACAATCACAAAACCCGTGGCTTTTGGTTAAAGCCACGGGTTTTCCGTTGAATAAAAGTGAATGAATTTAAGCTTTTTCGGCAATCCTGCGGGCAACATAGACGCCGCTGGCGGAGGCATGGGAGAGAGAGTGGGTTACACCGCTGCCGTCTCCAATGACATAGAGGCCTTTATGGCGGGTTTCCAGATTTTTGTCAAGCTCGACCTCCATGTTGTAGAACTTCACCTCAACACCGTAGAGAAGGGTGTCATCGTTGGCGGTGCCCGGAGCGATCTTGTCGAGAGCGTAAATCATCTCCATAATCCCGTCCAGAATGCGTTTCGGCATGACAAGGGACAGGTCACCCGGGGTAGCCTTCAAAGTGGGAGTGATGAAGGCGCGGGAGATGCGCTTTTCCGTGCTCCGCTGCCCGCGGATCAGGTCGCCGAAACGCTGCACAATCACGCCGCCGCCAAGCATGTTGGAGAGCCTTGCGATGCTTTCGCCGTATCCGTTGGAGTCTTTAAAAGGCTCGGTGAAGTGCTTGGAAACCAGCAGAGCAAAGTTGGTGTTGTCGGTTTTCAGGGCTTCATCTTCGTAGCTGTGACCGTTCACGGTCACGATACCGTTGGTGTTTTCCATAACCACAGCTCCGCGGGGGTTCATGCAGAAGGTACGGACAAGATCCTGGTATTTCTCGGTCTTATAGACAATTTTGCTCTCATATACCTCGTCGGTGATGTGTTTAAAGATATCTGCCAGAAGCTCCACCCGCACGCCGATGTCCACACGGTTGGAGCGGGTGGGAATGTCCAGCGACTTGCAGATCTGCTCCATCCAGCTGCTGCCGCTTCTGCCCACGGAAATAATGCACTCCGAGCAGGTGAAGTTGCCTTTTGCGGTTTCAATTTTATATCCATCACCGTCTGCTTTGACATCTATAACCGGGGTCAGAAAATGGAAATCCACTTTATCCTTCAGCTCACTGAAGATATTGGAGAGCACCTTATAATTGATATCTGTGCCGAGATGACGGACGGAGGCGTCCAGCAGGTGCAGATTGTTGCGCAGGCACTGGGTTTTCAGCTCCAGATCAGCAGAGGAATCGGTGGTGGAATAGAGCTTCGTTTTGGCGCCGCCGTATTTCACATTGATGCCGTCAACATACTGCATCAGCTCCAGAGCCTTTTTCTTGCCGATGAATTCATGGAGTGTGCCACCGAATTCGTTGGTGATATTGTATTTTCCGTCGGAAAAAGCGCCGGCTCCACCGAACCCTGTCATAATGGAGCACTGCGGGCAGTTGATACATTTTGTGATCTTCTCCCCATCAATGGGGCAATGGCGCTGCTCCAGCGGTTTGCCGGATTCAAAAACGGCTATTTTCAGTTCCGGACGCAGGGCAGAGAGCTCGTAGGCGGAAAAAATGCCGCCGGGCCCTGCACCGATAATAATTACATCATAATGATTCACAGGGATCCCTCTTTTCGTAAACTGCCCGCCTATCATAGCAAAAATGCAGAAAAGATGCAAGCATGAAAGCACACCACGGCAACAGATTCAAAATAAATATAAACAAACTGGAAAGATTAGCAGGGAAGCGGTTCCCCTTTCTTGCCAATGAAAGCGGAAGCTGATATAATCATGTATCGGAAAGAAACGGAAACGGAGAGAAGCTTATGGAAGTAAATGCAAACAGCAACAACAGCGCCAGGGAGATTATCCGCGAGGTCAGCCGTGTGATTGCAGGGAAGGATGCCGTCATTGTGAAGGTGCTTCTGGCAATTCTGGCGGGCGGCCATATTCTGATGGAGGATATCCCCGGGGTGGGAAAAACCACGCTTGCGGTTTCCATGTCGAGGGCGCTGGGACTGGAATATAACCGGGTTCAGTTTACTCCGGACGTGCTTCCGTCTGACATCACGGGCTATTCTCTCTATGATAAAAACTCCGGCACCATGCTCTACCAGAAGGGAGCTATTCTCTGCAACCTGTTTCTCGCCGATGAGCTCAACCGCGCCACCAGCCGCACCCAGTCTGCGCTTCTGCAGGCAATGGAGGAGGGCGAGGTGACAGTGGATAACCGCACTTACCCGGTGCCGCAGCCCTTTGTCGTCATCGCCACCCAGAATCCCACCGGGGCAAAAGGAACCCAGATGCTGCCCGACTCCCAGATGGACCGGTTTATGATCCGGCTGACCATGGGATATCCTGAGCATGCGGATGAGATCGAGATGGTGCGCAGAAAACAGAACGGCATCAGCGCCGAGTCTGTCCGGCAGATTGTCACCCGGGAGCAACTGATCGCCCTCCGTCAGGAGGTGGATCAGGTCTATGTGAAGGATTCAATGATTGACTATATTGTGAGTCTCTGTGAGAAGACCCGTTCCCATCCGCGGATTCTGCAGGGGGCAAGCCCGCGGGCGTCTCTTGCACTGACTTCGCTGGCAAAGGCAGCGGCCTGGCTTCAGAAGCGGGACTATGTGCTGCCCCAGGATGTGCGCTTTAACTTCTATGACTGCATCGACCATCGGATGATCTGGAGGCAGGAGACAGCAGACCCGTCTGCCCGGGCGGAGGTTCTGTCGGAGATTCTGCGCACGGTCAAGGCTCCGGCTATTGTGTAGATTATGCCGACCTTTACCTGTGTTTTCTATATATTCTGCATCGGAGCGCTGTATCTCTTTCGTGCAGTGTATCAGGGCTGGGCAATTTCCTACCTGATGCTGGCGATGGTGGCTGCACCGGTGCTGATTTTGCTTCTTTCCCTCCCGGCGATGCTTTCTCTCGGGCTTCATATGGAGGGAAAACGTTATGTGATGAAGGGCGAGCCGGGAGACATCATCCTGTCCTTTCGCTCCCGCCGGATTCTCCCCGTGGGGAGAGTACGGGTGACGCTTCTGTTTGAGAATGCCTATACCGGAGAGAGCTTTCACACGGCGGAGATTTTTCATCAGGTTTCCGGTGGGGAAGGCCGTCTCCTCGCTTTTCCGACCGACACCTGCGGGACGGTCAGCTTTCGTGTTTTACGATGGGAATGCCGGGATCTGCTTGGCTTTTTCTCTATACGGAGGAAATGCAGCGAGATGTTCACCTGCACGGTGCTGCCTGCCGCCGTTGCCCCGGAAGAAAAGCCGGATCTGGATGCTGTCTTCCGCCGGGAGATGCGGCTGAAGCCGAAATACGGCGGAGGCTTTGCCGAGGATTATGACCTGAGAGACTATCGCCCCGGCGACATGGGCAACAGCATCCACTGGAAGCTGAGCTCCAAGGCGGACCGGCTGATCGTACGGGAGGCACTGGTGCCGGAGAATGACAAAATATTTCTCGTCCTGTCTGACGCAGGGGAGAAGCAGCGGGGGCTCGAGGTCCTGCGCTGGCTGTCTGACGAGCTCTGGCGGCGGGAGCTGCCCCATCTGATTGTCTCGGGGAATGTAGCTGTTGTTGACAACGAGGAAGCCTGCCTGGACGCACTTGCCGAACTTCTCTCTTCTCCCGCTTCTGCCCCTGCTGAATTTGATGATTCCCATGCCCGGTGCATCTTCTTCATCTCCGGAGAGGAGGTGACGGTGAAGTGAAGAAAAACGCCAACCGCGTTGTCAACCTACTTCTCCTTATGACAGGGACGATCGCACAGCTTTATCTTCTTTCCGATACGGTAGGATGCAGACTCTCCCGCCGTTTCCCGCTTTGGATGGTGCTGCTGTGTCTTGTGATCTGGTTCAGCGCCCACATCAGGCACGGTGCCCTGATCGGGATCCCGGTTTTCGGAGTGCTGGCAGCCCTGGCTGTGCGAAACGCCGGGCCTGAACTCCTTTTGGAATTCCAGGATTTCTTTGACCGGCTCACCGGAACATTTTACGAGAATATTCTTTACCGTGGCAGAACCTATCCGTTTCTCAATCTGGTGCAGGATCACACCTTGCTCTTTCTGATCATCGGCGTGCTGGTGGCAGGGTATCTGGCAATGGCGCTGTCATCCAGGGGAGCCCGCACCAGTCTGGTGCTGATCGGTGCTTTGCCCATGACGGCTGCCTGCATCCTGATCAATGAGACTCCTCCCGCGGCAGCTTTGCTGGCCATTGTGCTGTTCCTTTTTCTCACTGCGGTCGGCGGCAGCTTCTACCGGGATAATTCCGGCAGCTTTGCTGCAGTGTTGGGCACCCTTGCCCCGCTGGCGTTGCTGCTGAGCCTGCTTTTGCTTGCGGTGGATCCCCAAAACTATGTTTACGAACCTCCCAAGGTGGATCTGCGGGAAGAAATGAAAAACTTCCTCCAGGCAGCGGATGAATGGGCGGACGACCTGCTGAACGATCATGACATCTCCGTGCCGGAATTCCTTACCGCGCCGCGGGATAATGCTTCTTCCGGTCAGAACCCCTCTGCCGGGGCACTGCCTCCGTCAGATCCCTCCCTGATTTCACCGGAGGAACTGCCGGAGGGGATAACGCCTGATCTGATCTGGCAGAGTGTTGACGGCGCGCTGGACCTGACGCAGAATGCTTCCCCCGAGGATCTGGAACTGGTAGTGCTCCGGGTGAAGTCTGATACGGGAGGCAGAATCTACCTGCGCGGCTCCTCCTTCGGAGACTACACAGGCACCGGCTGGAAGCGGGTGGAGCAGGAAGTAGAGGTTTCGTCCCTGCCCTTCACCGCCCGGGCTCTGGCAGCGGCCGGAGCAGGGGAGCAGAAACTCTCTGTGCGGGTACAATCTGCTTCGGGGATACGTTTTCTGCCTTATTTCAGCGAGGAACAGCAGGGGCTGGACAGCTATGTCCCTTCAAATGGGGAGGATCGATATGAGGTTCTTTTCCGGAGCGCTCCTTCCCTCACCGGTATTTCTGCACCGGCTGAGGCGGACGAGCTGGAAGCGCAATATCGCACATATGCCCATTCCTTCTATACCCGCCTTCCGGAGGAAACCCGCACAGCCATGCTCAACCTGTGTGCTTCGGAAGGTCTGGACCCTGCCTCCGGAAACCTGATTGCCGAGGTCGCTTCCTTTGTGCGCTCCTCCGGTGTGTATGACCTGAACACGCCCGCCTATCCCGGCAATGACTATGCGCTCTACTTTCTTACCACCGCCCGTCAGGGCTACTGCATCCACTTTGCCACGGCAGCCACGGTGCTGTACAGGGCCCTCGGCATCCCGGCCAGAATGACGGCCGGCTTTGTGGCGGAGACGGAGGCGGGCCGCTATACCGATGTGAAGGCTGCCGACGCCCATGCCTGGGTGGAGGTTTATCAGGACGGAATCGGGTGGATCCCCGTGGAGGTGACCGGCCGGAGTGGGCTTGACGAGGGCATCCCCGGCCCGCAGGACGAGACGCAGCCTGACAATACTTCCCCGGAAGAGGAACTGCCGGAAGGCGCTCTACCGG
>OCVV010957169.1_pt1 | contig 11102 bp, 16 predicted proteins | sample 1539721 | NCBI WGS metagenome assembly OCVV01 (sample SAMN02144230, study PRJEB22623) | gut metagenome | biome: sheep rumen | host: Ovis aries | place: New Zealand | reverse complement strand
TAGGGTCTTTTCTTCGCTGATACCGATTTAGGACGAATGAATGCGAAGATGATGTTAATCTCCACCGCACCTTCGTATTTCACTCCATCCGCTTCGTGATAGAGTGATTGAATCAATGCTCTCTGTTCATACAACTCTTTGGAATGGTTGTGTATGATGCGTGCCTTTCCGTTCACGGGGATTGCGGTAACGCTTCCCTGTGTTACGGGTTTTGTTTTTACTATAATCTTGGTCATTCTTTCCCTTCCATATAATTCTTGTAATCTTCGGGCAGTGTCAGATGCGCCCTTATCTGCATCATATAATCGGATTGACACGCTCTGCAATACAATATATTACGGCAATTCAGTATATCATTGAATACTGGACATTCATCCCCGCATACGGGACAATGCAGTTTCAATGATGCTTTGAATTTGATTTGTGCATTCTCTTGTCTTAAGATTGCTATTGATTTCAAAATCTCCATATCCTTCGATAGTGTCATTGTTTTAACTCCTTTGACAGTCTTTCCAGATGGATTTCGCATAGTTTGTGCAGTTCTTCCACGCTTTCCTTATCCAGATGTATCTCGTTTCTAATTATATCCTGTGCGTTGAGTTTAATATTCAACTTATCCTTATTGCTCTCGGCAAGCAGAATGTTATTCCCATCCGTAACCCAAATAGACATCATAGTTCCACCTTCTTCAATAATTTTTGTAGTTGTTTGATTTCATCCTTCGTCAATGCGAGATTGCCCTTCTCGAATGTGATTAGATGGGTATCCCAATCCTCGTTGTATTTGTACCCCAATTCCCCTTTCGTGTGGATTTTGGTTTCAGTGTTGTTGTCGCTGTAGTACATCCACATCAGAATACCTCGATTGTCATTACCACATATCCCTCTGGGATACCGTCTGGGAAATCAGCGTGAGTAAGAATGTAGGTCACTTTCGCTTTAATCTGCTCGTCACTCTGAACGGGAAGATAATTCGGGTTGATAGGGAGATATTTTCCCTTTATATCGAGATTGACAGGTGTCTGCTCGTCACATATCCGTGTGAGTACCAGAATATCCCCTACACGGAAATCCCTGTCGTTCTTGCGTATCTCGAATCTCTTGAATCCGTATTTCACTGCATCATAGTATCTATCGTGCAATTTCAGATTATGAGTAGTCATCCATTCACCATTTGCGTAACTTATCTTTTCTTTGTCTGGCGCATTCCACACATCTATATTGACGTGGTTTCGAACCTGTTTCGACATACTCACAGTATTTCAGTATAGCAATATGCCCGCAGTCGCAACATATCACTCTCGGTTCATCAACATAATCGAAGTAAGTTATCATTTGCTCACTCTCCTGTTCCAACGTTCTGCCCAATCTTTAACTCCTGTTATTTTAAGACCGCATTCCCAACATTTTACTCCATCATCAAGAGCAAATAAATGTAAACGATTCGACCCGCAACACGGACACGGCTTTAATTTAACAGGTTCAGTCATCGCCCAATCTGTCATTCTTCTACCTCAATCTCATACTTCTTTTTGCCCTGCTTCTTCATATATTCCACGGCTTCATCCCAATTCTTGCAACATTGGGTTTCTCCCCAACATTCGTAACCGTCGCACTCGTCCCAATGAACCCAAATCATTCAATCCTTCTCCTCGTAAGCATCGCATATTGTGTTGATTTCTTCGGCAGTCAGTTCCTTGTCCTTGTAAGTGCAATATCTGGCAATATCCATAATCCCTTCATCGTTCAGATACATTATTCTGACAAAACTATCACACGATGTACAATCCACTTCCAACTTCCTCATAACCTTACTCCCTGTTCGCTTTGTTCCGTAGATGGCATTCGCATAGTGTTTGTAGGTCTTTGACTTCTTCATCGCTGAGAAAGTAATTCACACATACTAACCGAGAAGTATGGAAAGTATCGTCATTAACGATTTTCTTTATCTCGATAGCGAATACGTCATTGTTGGATTGTGCGATGAAATTCGTATCTTCACTGAACATCTTTATGCTCATTCAATCACATCTTTCTTTTATATCCAAATCGTAAAAGAATGGATAAGGTTCACTGACCTTATCGTTCTCGTGCAATCTATCTACCATCCATTCGTATGTTTTCTTATCGGGTGCTACGCATTTGACAAGGATAGGTGTAAAAGCATCAACAGGTTGTGGAGGAAGTTTCAATGTTATTCCTTTGGCTTCGAATTCCTTTGTGGCATCATACACATCGCCAAGTGTTCCGCAAACTGCAAACGTCACACCGTATATCATTCGTTCACATCCTTATCCATTGATTTCAGCCATTTTTCAATCGGGGTATCAACATTAACTAACGGACACATATCCAAAGTCAGTACCAATGGATACAAATTGTATCTGCCCTTTTTACCCTCAATACCCCCTCTTTCCGCAACTTCGGGCGCAGTGCATAACTCTTCCCCGTCTTCACTAAAATCCAAATAAGGGCAAACGAATCCCAAATTGCAAGGTGCTTTCATTCAATCATCCTCTTTGTATCCGCATTTGTCGCATTCCCAAATCTGATGAAAGGTCTTCTCGTCCTCACACAATACCATCGCTTTACCGCATTTCGGACAGATTTTTTCATCATCTTCCATTCTCGATACATCGAAATCATCCAATGCTTCCACGCTTTCCCCATCCTCCGTATAGAACTCAAACTCTGGTTGGGTGTAGGATACATAAGCGGTTACTTCATAACGGCAATCGGGATTCTGACATTCAGTAGTAAATTCATACTGATATTCCCATTCGTAATCATCTTTCGCACAATTTATCTTACCGCATTTAGGACATTTCCAGAACCAATTCTCATTCATTTTTCTTCACTACCACACCAATATTATCGCCCGATGCCTGCCATTTTAGATAATTGAGTAGAAAAGTGTCTGCATCCATACCCATATCCACTTGTACGAATTTTACTCCCTTGATTTCCACTTCTGTACATTGGCTCTTTGGTACTGTAAATACAACGTTGCTCATTCACTCACTCTCTTTGTATTCTTCTATTGATTTTATCAACATTTAAGATATATCTTAAAGGATATAAATAATTTATTAAGATATATTCTTTTAAAATAATGCGGGGATTTCATTCCATCATCCTCAATACTTCGCTGAAATAAACTTCGTCTTCTGGTTCGTAATGCTTACGCTTTCCGATGTAGATGTTTGATACTTTCTGATGCTGAATCAAATCATACATAAGATTATACAAATCCTTACGCTGATATGCTTGTTTTTTGAAATTGTCGGAATTAATCCAATCCCAGAATTTCGAATAAGTCGCATTGAAATTATCCCTCAGTGCCTTTTCGAAAGCATACCCCTTTGGATTGAGAGGTTCCTGCTTGACTGCACCCAGGATTATGACTTCCGAATCCTCGGATGCGACATAATCCCCGAATGTGTCATCGACCATCATCTTTTCTTCATTGGTAAGACAACGATGTTTGGAACGTGCATCATTCACCAATCTTCTGATACACTCCTTCCCTTCCCTGTCGAAGTGGTATTTGAATACCTCTTTATTATCGGCAATCAACTGCATAAAAGCATCGAAATCGTAATTGGAAAGATACACTGCCTTACATCTGAGATTGTAAATCAATTTCCTTTCGCTATCCTCGTCGGACATACCGTTCTTCGCTTCACGCAAATACTTCTCCGCATCCTGTTTGAAAAGAGGGTCACGATTCATCTTCATCATCCTCTGGGATATAGGATAAATAAGTGATTACCCTACATTTTCTGCAATAATGGTAGTCGTAATCCCCACCGTCGAGAACCCACAATTCCCTACCGCATACCGCACACAGGTCCTTGGTCTGCATCTTGTAGACTCTCTGTTCGGTTTCCAGTTTCGCAATATCTCCGTAGTTTAACATTTATCCATCTCTTTGAAATATTTCACATAATTCAGTTCGATTGCCTTTCCCACTACCTCGCTTGCCGAACATTGAAATGCCGTGGATAACTCCCTTATCATCTCAATCTGTTCGTCAGTCAGGTTGAATGACTTAATCTGCTTCATCACCCATCACCGATTCTATCTCCTTGTTCAGTTCACACAATTCCGTTTCCTTCTGGTTCAAAATGCCCTTAATCCCGTCAATTTCTTCCATCAATTTATCTCTCCATTGACATAATGCTTTCAAGTAGATTGCATTATAATCCTCAGAAAAACCATCCCCGTACACTTTCAATAAAGCGTAAGTGAACAACTTATCCAATTTAAGATTGGGATGTGCGTTCTGAACCGCCTTGACTATTTCCAAATCAGCATCCGTGAAATTCACGTTGATGTGATTCTTCTTTCTTTTTTCAGGTGGCTTGACGTACATTCGTGTTCCCTTATTAATCTATATATAAGATATACTATTTAATAATTATTAATCAAAATAAATTTATGTTGGGAAAATAAATTTATTTTCCATAAAATAAAATAACCATTATGAAATCAAAATAAATTTAAATTGAATAAATAAATTTAAATTGAATTTGAAAAAATTATATTATTAGGATATATCAAAATAAATTCCTCTTGGCAAAATAAATTTATTTTAAGAGTATATAAATTATTTATATATCAACTCAGATAATAGATTAGTCCGTTCATAACATTCGTGTTCCCGAACATAGAACGGACTTCCCCAAATCAAATTTATTTTGTCAGAATAAATTCAATCTCCCCTACCAAAATAAATTTATTTTGCGAGATATATCTTAAAATTATGGCAGATACCATACGCTATTGCACGAACTGTCAAAAGAACGTGGTCGCCAAGACCAAAATAAATTGGCTTATCTTCATCATCCTTCTTCTTCTGGGGATTGTGTTAGGGATTGTATATCTCGCTTATTGTTTCGTAAGCGAATCGCATAAGAAGTGTCCCGAATGCGGTGCAACAGGTGTCGCACTCAATCCTCCGAGGTCGGAAAAAGTCGATACCGAAGTCAAAGAGTAAACCGTTTAATGGGGGAGAAATCCCCCTTTTATTTTACAATCCCCAGACGTGGGTGATTGTCATCCAATTTGCATCAAACATATACAAAATGTCCGTATCGGTATCTATTCTGAATCCGCAATAGATGCTCGTACCCGCATCACTGGAATTGACCTGTATGTTACCGAGTGTATTGAGCAGATAGACAGGATAAGTCCTTACATCATAACCCCATCCACCGTGACGGTTGAATCTTATTACAACCCATTGATAATTGTCGACTGGATGATACAGATGATATTGTTCATTATACAACTCGTGATAATTGGTTGAATCGAATAATACATCAATTTTGAGTGCGGGAGGGATTGTGGGTTTGTTGCTCAAGTCGTTGTAAGAACCTGTTCTTGCAACCGTAGCCAACGGAGGTGGGGAATTCGTGCTTCCTATCATATTATCCTAATCTCCTATCTCCTATCTCAATTAAGTACATATCCTATCTCGAAGGTCATTTGTGCTAATTGTTGTTGGGTGTAGGCGACCTTACCATAGATGATAATCATATTCGTACCCGTAGATGCAAGCGGGGACCAGATGTTCTTATTCAACTCAGATTGTCCGAATATAACGTGCGGTACGTCATTTACGGTTGCACCTGTGACTGTAAACCAATATTCGTAATATCCAGGCATATCCGTCGAAGCATCACCCCCGTAAAGTACCCTGTGTGGGTCAATATCCTCTTTCAAGGTCAGATTGCGTGCAGAACCTACTGAGAGGGTGGACTGATTGACTGCTTTCAGTACATTGTTCGTACCGTTCCAGAGTGCCACTTGGTTTGCGGAAGAATTGCCCGTCTTTGTGACAGTACCGCCAGAATTGGAATCCACATAGTTACCTATCAATAGCCATTGTGTTCCGTCATAGACGAAATCACACGCACCATAGAGCATACCCTTGTTAGCCCCCGAAGTAATCTGCGCACCGTTGTGGAAGATGTTCTTCGCACCCGTGCTATTGATATTCAACGTAGGGGAGTTAGCAGTATTCTTGTTGGTAAACTTGACTGTAACTCTTGCACCCCCTTCGAGAGTGAATGTACCAGTAGTGATGGTTGCCGTCTTTGCTACCGTAGATGCACCCGTAGTACAACTTGCATATCTATTAGCGGTTGCACCCGTGACACCATCCTGTTTGATAGTCTGATGGGATGTAAGGAATCCGCTATCATTGGTTAAATCAGAAGTTTTCGTGGGTACTGTGATGTTTGCGGTAACGTTGGAAGATGCGTTTGCCGTGAATGTCTTAACATTAGTACCATTCTTCTGAATGGTAAGTGTAGCATTGTTCACAACATCGTTGGTTAAATCAGATAACTTCGTAGGTCTTCCAGATACATTGCCCCACGCTACACTGTTTGCCGAATCGGATACGCTTGCGTGGATTCCTTTTCCATTCACACTTACTATTCTGCCATTGGTGTCGATAACAAATACATTCAACTCCCTCATAAACAGGGACATATAGACGGCATTGTTGTTGTTGGTCTTCTCCACGAATCCGATTGGTACATAAGCAATCGTTCCCGAAGAAGGGTTAGTAATAGCATTGGTTATCGTACCGTCTGCTACGAATCCTCCACCAGAACCGATATTACCTCTTAGATAGATTGTATTTCCAATCTCCCAAGTAGGTACAGTGAATGCCGTTCCTTGCATAGTGGCATTAGTTAAGTCGGTCAATGCGATACCACGGACAGACCAATTCAATGCACCGTAATTTCCGTTTACCGCATAAGTAGCCGTACTTCTTCCACCGACCAACGGCATCCTCAGTTCTTTACCGCTTCTGATTTTCCAAGTAAGTCCGTCAGTACCTACAGCAACAAGCGAACCAGCAACGACGGCTTCTCCATACTTGAATCTGTCATTGGTATTGGTGTCCCAAGTTCCAGAGTTTCCTGATTCCCAGGAATAAACGGCTTTCCAGCATCCGCTTGTATTGGTAGTGGTTTCATACACCAATAACGCTACACATCCTGCTGGACCCCATCTTGTAGCGGTTGTCGTGTTGTTGGCATAATACACGGGTTTAGCACCTTTTCCGTTCACGTTCAACGTGGATGATGCGACGTTGTTGAACGGCATTCTCAATGCAATCATTATTCCCTCGTGATATGCGGAGGGGAAATTTGCGATTGTAACGGTAAGCGTAGCGGTAGCGGTAGTTTCGTTAGGTCTGGCATAATAGAGAGGGTAGGATTCGCTGAATGTAGTTCCATCGAGTTCCAATCCAGGTCCTCTACTGTAAGTGGTGTTGTTATCGGTTAATTCGATGGTAGTATTGCTCGAAGCATTTGCCGTGAACGTTCCTTTCTCAGTACCACCCTGTTTGATGGTAAGTGTGCCGTTGCCTACCGAGGGGTATGCGGGCAACGATACCACACCAGAAGATGGGTTGTAAGCGGTAGAACCTACCTTCACTTGCGTGACAGTACCGACAGATACGTTTCCTGTTCCAACTAATGAATTATTATTGACGGTCTTGATTGACTGATGGGATGTAAGGAATCCGCTATCATTGGTTAATTCAGAAGTTGCGGTAGGTACTGTGATGTTCGCGGTAACATTACTAGACTGATTGGCAGTGAATGTCTGAACATCCTCACCGTTCTTTTGAATGGTGAGTTTACCGTTATTGACAGTATAGGTATGGTCGGGAGGGACCTGCCAAGTACCGTCTGCTCTCAGATATTTGGTATTGTATCCATCCTTCGGGGGAACGGCATTCACATATCCGACAGAACCGTTTGCCGAAGATGTAGCACCTGTCATAGGTGTCCAGGTATCTGTTAGAGCAATTGTAGTGTTGCTCGTAGCATTTGCTTTGAATGTACCCATATCTGTACCGTTCTGTGTTACGGTAAGCGTACCGTTCCCAACCGAGGGGATTGTTCCCGTACTAATCGTGATTTTCTTATTGGTAGCATCAGCCGTTACGGTAGTACCGCCAGAACCAGCGAATTCCAATGCTACGTTAGAGGATTGATTCGCAGTGAACGATTGTGCTTCGGTAGTTCCTACCTTGAATTGGATTTTACCGTTGTTGACGGTAGGAATCGTAGGCTTATTGCTCAAATCGTTGTAAGAACCAGAAGTAGCCACGGTTGACAGGACAGGAGTGGAGATGGTAATCTCCTTGCCAGTAGCATTGGCGGTGACAGTGGTACTTCCTCCACCAGCGATGTTAATGTTAGTAGTTCCAGTAGCATTAGCGGTGAACGAACCAGCCGTAGTTCCGTCACCTTGTATATTTAAAGTACCGTTATTGACGGTAGGATATGCTGGCAAGGATACAATTCCATTCGAGGGGTTGTAAGCGGTAGAACCTACCTTCACTTGCGTGACAGTACCTTCATTGGTTGTGTATCCAGCATCATTGTTAAATGCTGATACATTGGTAGGTACGGTAGGTATCGTAGGCTTGTTGCTCAAATCGTTGTAAGAGCCAGAAGTCGCTACCGTAGAAAGAGTGACAACATCCGTAGTCGTACCGTTGATTGTTTTCTGTATCTTTTTAGTGGATGTGTTATAAGCCACATTGGACACGGTTGCGGATGTGTCTGCTTTTCCAGATATGTCGGGATAAGAAGGTAATGAGATTACTCCATTTGTAGGATTGTAGGCAGTAGAGCCGACCTTTACCTGTGTAACAGTACCAGTATTGGTAGTATAGCCAGCATCATTAGTCAATTGCGATACTTTCGTAGGTACGGTGGGGTAGGCGGGTAGTGATACAACACCAGATGTAGGATTGTAGGCGGTAGAGCCGACTTTTACCTGTGTAACAGTACCAGTATTGGTAGTATAACCTGCATCATTGTTAAATGCTGATACATTGGTAGGAACGACGGGATATGCAGGAAGGTTGGCAATCTTGTTCTGAACCACGGAAGTACCATTCAGTTGTACGTCATCCACCTTACCAGAATCACCGAATTCGATACCGCCTGTCGAAGATACAATCAATGCTTTTCCGACATTTGTCGTGCCTACCAAAACATTGTTCAGACTGGTATTTGCCTTTCCTGTTATGTCGGTACTGACCGTTATCTCATTATTTGCGGTCTTGGATACGGTTGTTGCACCACTTCCTTTGATATTAAGGGTAGTAGTGCCAGACTGGTTAGCACCGAATGATGATGCAGTAGTTCCATTACCTTGAATGTTTAGAGTACCATTATTGACGGTGGGAATAGTGGGTTTGTTGAGGATTTGAGCATCGCCAGAAGTAGCGTTCCAATCCGCATTGACATTGACTTCCGCACCTGCTTGTATCCCGTTCAATTTTGTAACATTAGCGGATGTGATTCCAGAATTGATTGCATCCCATTGGGTCTGTGTGAATGATGAATTATTGAGAGTGTATTCATACAACCAACCCGTACCGTCGAATTTGAATCTCCAATACCAATCAATGCCCGTTGTTATGGATTCGTTCACGGAAACAAACACATAATCGTTGCTTGTAGGGGTAATTGATTCTGCATTGAGTACGGTAGTGATTGCGTTACCCACGGTGGTTTCTACCGAAGATGTGGGAGGGTCAGTCCAGGTATCAACTACCGTCTGTGTGAATCCCAAATCCGCTACGGCATTGTATGTTCCGAGGAAATCGGCAGTAGAAGTACCGATGGATGAATTGACATAAGCCTTGATTCCCGCTTCGCTGATTGTCACATCATCACGGTTTCCGCTACCGATGGAATTATCCATCTTGACGTGACCGTAAGTATTCGCACCAGCGTGCGTTCCTGTGTGAGCATCGAGATTATCTTGGACTTCATCTATTGCGGTCTGTTGAGCCGTGGATATTGGCTTGTCAATATCACTGGTATTGTCAACATTCCCCAATCCAATCTGCGAAGCGGTGACATTGTGGGGATTGTCGGTGTCGTTTATGTGAGTATTCAGATTATCCTGAACTCCGTCAATCGCAGTCTGTTGATATGTTGATACGGGTTTATCCAAATCCGAGGTATTATCAACGTTCCCCAATCCAATCTGCATAGCGGTGACATTGTGAGGGTTGTTGGAATCGTCTATATGAGTGGTCATCCGTGAATCAACGATAGAGATTGCATCATACACTCCACCGCTTGAAACATAATTGCTCGAATTGGCGGTAGGAACGGTGTCCATAGACGCATTCACGACGCTTTCCAATCCAACCTGCTCTTTCGTTACCGAATGAGGATTATCGGTATCGTTGATGTGCTGAGTGATTCTTCCATCTACTGTATTGATGGCAGTATACACTCCACCGCTTGACACATAATTAGTTGAATTAGGTACAGGGTCAGCATCCATCGTGCGGTTCTCTACATTACCTAATCCAACCTGTTCTTTCGTTACCGAATGAGGATTGTCAGTATCGTTGATGTGGGTGTTTATTTCACTTTCAACCGCTTCTATTGAAGTGTACACTCCACCGCTTGTGACATAATTAGGGGAGTTCTCGGATGGAACATTGTCCATCGGGTAATTCTCCACATAATTCAAACCGACCTGTTCTTTCGTTACCGAATGAGGATTATCAGTATTATTGACGTGTTCCGAAAGATGGCTATCTGCTTCTGCGACGGCTTGACCCATCGCCTGATATACTGCACCGCTTGTGATGTAATTGGAAGAATCTTGGGATGCGTAACTATCCATCGGATGGTTCTCCACATCTCCCAGACCGACCTGCGCTTTCGTGACTGCGTGAGGATTGTTCTCATTGTCAATGTGTGCTTGCAGATTGTCCCTGGTAGATTGTGTTTCCAAATCCACATATTGCTTATTAACAGCCTCGTTAGGGTGTTCGGGTGTGGATACCTCGATTTTGCCCGCATCAGTACGAAGAACGAGAGTCGAGGGAGTTTCCGTACTTGTTGCAAGTAGCGAGGTTTCGGTCTTCTGGCTATCTTGAGCATAGACTAATGTACCATTATGGTCCTCGGTGAATTTATCGACCTTTGTATCAATATCTAATCCAATCACATCAGCCAACGCATCTAAATCCGATTGTTTGGCGAACATATCTCCCTCTGCCCACGGGAGGACGATATGTTCCTCGATTGC
>OCVV011273290.1_pt1 | contig 11103 bp, 12 predicted proteins | sample 1539721 | NCBI WGS metagenome assembly OCVV01 (sample SAMN02144230, study PRJEB22623) | gut metagenome | biome: sheep rumen | host: Ovis aries | place: New Zealand | reverse complement strand
TGATCCTCTGTCCCGCATTTACGTCGATCTCCTTGACCTCTCCGGTCACGGGGTTGGTCCCCACCACATGGACATGCCCGTCCGTGATGATAAGGCTCTCATGCTCTCCGGATACGCTTACCCATCCTGATGTGCCGCGGATTCCGACTATCATTGTCGATGTCTCTATCTCGAAGGATTCGTCGGCCGCAAGCGCCTTATCAACCTCGAAGAATATGCTTCCCTTGGTGAGATTCAGGTTCAGATACTTGCCCTCCTGGTTGAACTCAGCACGGCTGAGCTCATCCATGGTCACTATCTTATAATCGTCAAGCCCGATGGAAACAAGACTGGATGCTGCGGTATCAAGCGCATTTCCGCTCTTCAGCCTGAGATTTTCCCTTACATCCTTGTTCTTTCCGTCCTCCTGCATTGTGACGGTTCCCTCGATGCGAAGAAGTCTCATTGTGGTTGCTCTTATCCTGCTTCTGAATATCAGAAAGATGATAAGTGCTGCGATCAAAAGCACCGCCACTACAGCGATGATGATGATCTTCTTTTTCTTACCGTTATCGTTCATTTCTCCCTCCATTGTTCAGACATACGATCCACGTATGTTTAATTCTCTTTTTTCCATGCATTACTTGCTATGAATAATTCCAGGAGCTGACCGTCTATCTGACCGTCATCTCTCATATTCTTAAGTATCCCAAACGCCTTCTCCGGCGGCATTGGCGGTTTATAAGGTCTGTCTTCCGCTGTCAGTGCATCATAAACATCTATTATGGTCAGCATTCTGGACTGGAACGGAAGCTCATCTGCCGAAAGATGATTCGGATACCCTTTCCCGTTCAGGAATTCGTGATGACTCCCCGACCAGAACGGCACATCCTTGTAAATCCCCTTGAAGACCATCTTCTCGAGCATTCTTGAGGTATATACCACATGGCTCTGTACCTGCCTGCGCTCATCCTCTGTAAGTGTACCCTTTCTGATAGTTATTGCTTCAAGCTCTCTGTCATCAAGAAGCGCTATCTCTTCATCATCCGCCGTTCTGCATGAGATTTTCGCATAACTCTTTAATTCTTCTATCTTTTCATCAGGTAAAAAACCGGCTTTATTTGCTTCATCTATGGCATTCCATGCATTTTTGAGCAATCCGATCTTTTCAATGCATCCCCCGGCCATATCCGGTTTTTCATATGACGTTACCTTTTCCATAAGGCAGGCTATCTCAATCCTGCTCTTTATCCCGGCCCGCAAATTCCCGAGCCTGTCCGGTTTATCCAGCACTTCGAGAGGAACTATGAGTTTTCCTATATCATGAAGCCAGATGCTCATGAGAAATGCATCTCTTGAATCATCATTCAGCTTCAGCTCATTTCCCGTCTCATCCAGCCAGTCAAGGAACCTGGCAGCGTATCTGACCATACTCCTTGTATGATTTGCATTATAGGAGCTTCTTGCATCTATGGCCTCTACCATTACCTCAACGAAGGAATGGAGCATATCATAGACTTCCTGGGCAAGCTGATGATTATTAAGACTTACTGCCGCAAGAGAAGCTAGTGCGGAGATAATATCTTCATACGATCTGTCAAACGGGATCGTCTTTCCGTTTTCATCCATACAGTTGATAAGCTGGAGGACGCCTATGATATCATCCTTTTCATCATCCATCGGGATGACCAGCATTGACTGAGTGCGGTAATGTGTTATTGAATCATATTTCTGCGCTCCGGAAAAATCATACTCTCCGGATGTGTATACATCCTCTATATTGATCTTCTTTTTATCAAGTGCCGAACATGCACACACATTCTTTCTTCCGAGAGGCACCGGAGGAAGGCTGTTATTTTGATTCTGTTCCACAATAGACTTCCCAAGCGATTTGGTATATACGGTATGGAAATTCAGATGATCGTCTTCAAGCACATACACGGTTCCCGCGTCGCAATGGCAAATATCCATTGCTTCCAGAAGGATCTTTCTCATCAGCTTGTCGAAATCATTCTCCGAACTGAGATCCAGCGCGATCCTTATCATGCGGTCAAGGGTATATCCGCCTGCCTTTTGTGAATTATCGCCACTCACAGTATGATAACCTCATTTCTACGTGCAAAACTGACATTATCACTCTTAACTTCACTTTCCATCTTCCTGAGGAATTCATCACTGTGTCTTGGGTCATGGTGGACAAAGCGGATATTTTGGGCTCCGCTTTTTTCCATAACTCTCATACCGTGACTGACCGTCGAATGCCCGAAGCCTTTTCTGGCTTCAAACTCGTCATCTGTATACTGTGCATCGAAAAACAGCAGATCACAGCCATTTGCCAGCCCGATCAGTTCTCCAATCCTGTTTTCGTCATATTCATAATCCGTTGCATAAACGATCGAACGTCCTTCCAAAGAAAGCTTAAAGACAGTTCCCCCGCCCGGATGCACGGAATCGATGAAAGTAACATGAACATTTCCGATATCAAACGGACCTGTAACGTCATTACATGCAAAATCCGCTGCAAAGTCATCAACGGTTATAGGCCACAGAGGCGCGGAAAAAAGCGGATCCAGCTGCTGCCTTGCATTTAATCCTCCGTTTTTGCGTGCAAAAAAATCTATTTTTCTGTTCTTTTTTGAAATATAGGGAAAAAAGGGCATTCCAAGAATATGATCCAGATGAGGATGCGATAAAAGAATTGAAATATTGCGGTCTCCAACATCGGGAGTTCTGACAATTCCGGATCCTGCATCAAGATAGATCGCCTGATCCTCCGTTTCAACGAGAACGCAGGATGTTGCGCCGCCGAATTCAAGATGGTCAGAGCCTTCAACGGGAACAGACCCGGTAGCTCCGAGAATGGTAATCTTCATTATTTCCCTCAATAAAAAAACAAAACCTTTTATTATTTTACCGCAATGGAGTATTATTGAAAAGGTCAAAAAGCCATAAATTAGTGTAAAGAAAGCGGAGAAATGAAATGGGTAAATTAGATGGACTTAAGCCTGAAAAGGTTTTTCGATTCTTCGAGGAAATGACACAGATTCCACATGGTTCATACAACCTGGAAGCAATAAGAAAATACCTCATTGATTTTGCAAAGGAAAGAAATATCGAATATGTAGCCGATAATGCCGGAAACGTAATATACAAGGTTCCTGCCACACCGGGATACGAAGACCGGCCTGTGACCGTTCTTCAGGGGCATATGGACATGGTGGCCGTATGCGAAGACGGCTGCGGGATAGATATGAAGACCATGCCTCTTGATGTATTTTATGAAGGCGACTATATCGGAGCAAGACATACATCTCTCGGCGGAGATGACGGGATTGCCGTAGCCATGGCACTTGCGATCCTCGATTCGGATGACATCCCCCACCCTCCACTTGAGGTTGTCATTACAGCAAATGAAGAGACCGGAATGGAGGGCGCTTCCGGACTTGATATTTCAAATGTCAGCGGAAGACGCCTTATCAATCTCGATTCTGAGGATGAAGGAATATTTACCGTGGGATGTGCCGGCGGAGCAAGGGTTGTCTGCTATCTTCCGGCAGATAACTCCGTTCCCGAAGGAGACGACATCACTTCGATCGAGATACGCATTTCCGGTCTTCTTGGCGGACACTCCGGACAGATGATCCATCTCGGAAGAGGAAACGCATCCAAACTCATGGGAAGGATCCTCAGCTCAGCATCATCTGCCTCTCCGAGCGCAGTCATAAACAGCATCAAAGGAGGCGTTGCGGATAACGCCATTGCTACTGACTGCGTCGCCAATATATCATTGCCTGCACCTGACCGCGTGAAATTTACCGAAGCCATCCTGGCCGAAGCGGATAAGGTAAAAACAGAATACTCCGTCAAGGACCCGGGATTTACCGTAACCATATCACATGACACAGCCAAGGCACAGGATATTGCAATAAGCCTTAAGTACGCATCAGCCTTCATCAATGCCCTCCCCTACGGAGTCATCGCAATGAGCTCCGAAGCAGAAGGACTTGTGGAGACCTCATTAAACCTCGGCATCCTTAAGATAGACAATAACCGCATCCATGCTGAATTCGCCGTAAGAAGCTCCATCAACTCCGCAAGAGATGCCCTTGTAAAGAAACTCATCGACATTACCGAAGGCTTCGGCGGAACCAATAAGGTAACCGGCGTCTATCCGGGCTGGAAATACCTCTCAGATTCACCTCTTCGCGACAAGATGATCAGAGTCTTCAGAGAGATGTACAACAAAGATCCAAAGATAGAAGCAATCCACGCAGGCCTCGAGTGCGGATGGTTTGCAGATAAGGCGGACGATTTTGACATCGTATCACTCGGTCCCGATATGCAGGATATCCACTCGGTAAATGAGCGTCTCTCCATATCCTCCACCGAAAGCGTATACTCCTATCTCCTCGCCGTTCTCGCCGACAAAGACTGACTCATATTATATTCATATGTCTGATCAGCCCCCGGGACGCAGATATGCTCAACTGTGACCGAGGGGCATCTTACAAAAAAAGACAGCCTCTTTGGGCTGTCTTTTTTGTCCACTTTGATGTGTCTGAGATTATGCGATCTCCTTCTTTGCCATTTCAGCAAGTGCTGCGAATCCCTCAGCATCGTTAACTGCGAGCTCTGCGAGCATCTTTCTGTTCATATCGACTCCTGCCTTCTTGAGACCGAACATGAACTTGCTGTATGAAAGGCCGTTGATACGAGCTGCTGCATTGATTCTGGTGATCCAGAGCTTTCTGAACTCTCTCTTTCTCTCCTTACGTCCTGAGTAAGATGAGGTGAGTGCTCTCATAACGGACTGCTTAGCAACCCTGTACTGATTACTTCTTGCGCCTCTGTAGCCCTTTGCAAGCTTCAGAACGCGATTGTGCTTTTTCTTGGCGTTTAAACCACCCTTAATTCTTGCCATTTTTTATTCCTCCAATCTAACCGAAAGATACTATCCTTCCGGGTGCGTCTGCCTTACAGATAGGGCAGGATCTTCTTCATATTCTTGATGTTGGTAGAGTCGGTCATAGCAGCCTTACGAAGATTTCTCTTCCTCTTGGTGCTCTTCTTAGTGAGAATGTGACTCTTATAGGCCTTGTTTCTCTTCAGCTTGCCGGTACCTGTAGCCTTAAAACGCTTGGCAGCGGAGCTGCTTGTTTTCATCTTGGGCATAATACTTCCTCCTAACTTTACTGCAATGCTTATTCTTTATTTTTTGACGGCTTATCGTCTTTCTTAGCCGTTAAAAACATGATGATGCTCCTGCCCTCAACCTTGGCAGGCTTTTCGATCACCGCTACATCGGAAAGAGCCTCTGCAAAATCATCAAGCACATGCTTGGTGGTATTCATATGGGCCATCTCACGACCGCGGAAACGAAGCGTAACCTTGACCTTATCACCCTTTGCCAGGAATTTCCTTGCGGAATTGATCTTGGTATTCACATCATTGGTATCGATATTGGGAGAGATCCTTATCTCCTTGATATCAACCTGATGCTGCTTCTTGCGTGCTTCCTTCTCTTTACGAAGCTGCTCGTACTGGAATTTACCGTAATCAGCGATCTTGCACACCGGCGGATTAGCGGTAGGTGCGATCTTGATCAGATCAAGTCCGGCTTCCTGAGCAAGTGCAAGTGCTTCTTTCGTGGACATTACTCCGATCTGATTTCCGGCTTCACCGATGACTCTGACTTCCTTGTCTCTTATCTGTTCGTTGATGAATAAGTTGTTAATACCTTCCCTCGATTCTGTCGCTTTGCGACACTTAATTCATTAACTTATCTGTTCCAAATGCGATAAAAAAAGCGGCTTGCAGTAAGCCGCTTAAAATTCGATCACATAAATGCTTTGATCGGACTTTCTGAACCTGTTCGGCTATACCTGCAGGTGAGAGCGGCTGCTCTGCTTTATTGTCCGCGTTTTCACACGCAAAATGCATATTATCACAGTAAAACATGCATGTCAACTGTTTTTATCGATATATTTCTCTACTTCGTCCCTTGCGATACCAAGGCTGATCGCAAGTTCACCGTAAAGATAATCACCGGCCATGCGGAAATACTTGGCATCTAAGGCTGTTTCCTTGCGCCCTGCCGCGAATCTCGCTTCTTTCCTGTGATATATGGTCTTAAGAAGTCTGACAAGCTCTGTAGCATCATTAGAGCGGATACAGTTCTTGTACTCTCCTTCCAATTGCTTATCGTTCTCGACAACTATATCGGGGATCCCGGGCATCTGCTTGACAAGCTTATTGGCTTCCTTTTTGGAAAGGACCGGACGGAGCTTCTCATCTGCAGTTTCCAGGGATATATATACAGTGCTTCCCGGGGTGTAAACCGGCTTGAGGATATAATATTCCTCACCACTTGCTCCGGAAATATCAAGCACAGAAATCTTCTCAACCCTGCACACGCCCTTATTTCCGCAGACTACATAATCTCCCACACTGTACATCACAAACTCCTATTCTATATGGCATTCTCCCCTAATGCCCGTTTACATAATACAAAATCATTGTATCATTTTTTTTCGGAGTTGTCATACACCTTTTTTCGAATAATTCCCTGTATACGGCATTATGAGCCTATTATATTATTTCAGTCCTCCTGCTCCATCCTGGAAAGCTTAGCCGCACGGTCGGCAGCGATGCAGGCATCTATTATCTCGCCGATGTCACCGTTCATTATCTTATCAAGCTTGTATAAAGTAAGCTCGATCCTGTGATCGGTAACTCTTCCCTGTGGGAAATTATAGGTCCTGATCTTCTCCGAGCGGTCTCCGGTACCGATCTGTGACTTTCTCATCTGTGCCTCGGCATCATGCTTTTCCTGCTGCTGGATATCATACAGCTTGGACTTAAGGAGCGCAAAGGCCTTGGCCTTATTCTGGATCTGGCTCTTTTCGGTCTGGGAATAAACAACGATACCCGTGGGAAAATGTGTAAGTCTTACGGCCGAGTCGGTCGTATTTACACACTGACCTCCGTTTCCGGAAGCGCGCATAACATCAATCCTGATATCCTTGGGATCTATCTCGATATCCACATCTTCATCCGCTTCGGGCATTACGGCCACAGATGCTGTAGAGGTATGTATCCTTCCTCCGCTTTCCGTCTCGGGCACTCTCTGAACTCTGTGAACACCGCTCTCATACTTGAGCCTGGAATATGCTCCTTCTCCGGTGATGATCGCGGTGCAATCCTTGAAACCGCCAATCCCCGTTTCATCGGCAGAGATAAGCTGTACCTTCCAGCCCTGGCTCTCCGCATAATGGGCGTACATCCTGTAAAGCTCTGCTGCAAAAAGAGCAGCCTCATCGCCGCCTGCTCCCGCGCGGAACTCTATAATGACATTTTTTGAATCATTGGGATCCTTGGGAAGAAGGAGTATCTTGATCTCCTCCTCAAGCTTTGCTATACGGTCCTTGGCCTCGGATACAGACTCCTTGAGCATCTCTCTCATTTCTTCGTCATTTTCGGAAGAAAGCATATCAAGCGCATCCGCAAGATCCGTATTGCATTTCTTATATTCGCTGTAAGCGTTGACCAGCGGTGCGATCGCACCCTGTTCCTTCATTATTTTCTGAAATCTGGCGCTGTCCCCTATTATCGCAGGGTCCTGCATCTGTCTGTTCATCTCCTCATACTTATCGAGGAGTTCATCTAATTTTTCAAACATGTTAATTCCCCTTTATATGTGCTTTTTTTCATTTGTCATTTCCAGGATAAGGAGTATCCCGCCTTAATCCATGAAAAAAGCACAGCTAAAGGGCGGACAATATTCCCCTGACCACACGGTCATTTCCGCCAAAATCCTTAACAGTCTGAACTTCTATAAATCCATTGTTTCTCATCATTTCACTTACATCCTCCGCCTGATCGTATCCGATCTCAAGCAGAAGATCTCCGCCTTTACGAAGGTGCTCTTTAGCACCTTTGATGATCCTTCTGTAAAATTCAAGGCCATCTGCTCCACCATCAAGCGCAATGCGGGGATCATGGTCTCTTACCTCCGTGCTCAGGCTTTCGATATCCGAAGTCCTTATATACGGGGGATTTGATACTATCACATCGAAAAGATCATCATCTTCAAGAGCATCATAAAGATCGCCCTGTTTAAGCTCAAGCCTTTCCCTCTTTTCGGAAAGGATCATATCCGCATTCTCCGATGCAAGTTCAAGAGCCGCATCAGAGATATCGGTCCCCACGCCGTAACAGTCATTTGTCAGTGCCATGAGGCTTATTATTATGCATCCTGTTCCGGTGCACAGATCAAGTATCCTGGATCCGTCATGGTGATCCTTCAGCGCTTCCTCGGCAAGTATCTCCGTATCAGGTCTCGGAATAAGCGCAGATGGCGATACCCTGAAATCGAATCCCATAAAACCGGTTTTCCCGATTATATGCTGTAAAGGCACCCCGCTGCATCTGCGTTCCAGAACAGCTTCTATGCTTTTGACAATTGCTTCATCTTCCAATTCCTTTTCGGGATCCGAAAAGATATCGGAAACGGACACATGAGCATATTCTGTCAGGATGATCCTGGCTTCCGTCTCCGCCTCCTGTATTCCGCCGGCTTCAAGCCGTTTTAATATTTTACTTTTCAGATCGCGAACAGTCATCACTCGTCTGTATCTTCATCCGAAAAATCTGATGGATCCGCATCCTCTGCGGGATAATCATCATATTCCCCGTCCTCATAATCTTCTTCATAATCCCCTGCATCATCGTACTCTGCCTCCCAGCCGGGAAGCGCTCCTACGATCTCACCGTCTTCGCCTATATCAAGTCCGAAATTATCTCCGAGATATTTCTTCCAGTCAAATACCGCCTCGACGGACTTGATGGCAACCTCGATCATCTTGTCATCCGGCTCCTTGGTCGTAAGATGCTGGAACCATATGCCCGGTGCAGTAAGGATATAGACAAGGATGTTTTCGCTCCTTCCCGCAAGTGCAAGGATCTCATATGAGATACCGAGAACAACAGGGATCATCAGTATCCTGACCAAAAGTCTGAGAGGAAGATACTCTATTCTTATGAAAAAGAAAATGATCACGCTGATGAACACGGATATATACATAAAGCTTGTTCCGCACCTTCTGTGAAAGCGTGAACTCTTCTTAACATTTTCAACATTAAGTGTCCTGCCTCTTTCGATGCAGTTGATGCACTTATGCTCTGCACCGTGATATCTGTATATCCTGCGCATATCCTTCATGAATCCGATCATGAACATATACAGGATGAAAACCACGATCCTTATCATTCCCTCGATTATGGAAACAAGCGAAGGGTTTCTGATATTTTTCTCGAATAGCGATGCAAGAAAAGTAGGGAGCACGATGAACAGTCCGACTGCAAGCGCAATGGCTATTATCATCACAAGCGAACTCATAAGCTTATCAAGAGCACCCGATCCGGAGGTTCCGGTCTCCTTGGCTTCCTCTTCATCGAAAGCCTCTGCAGAGTAATTGATCGCACGTGTTCCGAGTATCATGGAATCGATGAACACAAATGCGCCTCTGAGAAACGGGATCTTCAAAACAGGACTTCCCTTAAGAAGCTGCTTATGCGTCTGGGTCTCTATCTCGATCTTGCCATCAGGCTTTCTGACAGCAATGGCGTATTTCTCGCCATTTCTCATCATTATACCCTCGATGACAGCCTGCCCTCCGATACCGGAATATACTTTTTTCCTCTTCTTTGAAGCCATATGAACTCCTTATTATCCGTAAAATAGAAAAAGGGCCAAGGCAAAGCCCTGGCCCTTAGATAAATCTTACTTGTTGAGACCGTACTTCTTGTTGAACTTATCAATACGGCCGTCGGCTCTTGCACTCTTCTGCTGTCCGGTATAGAACGAATGGCACTTGGAGCAAACCTCGACGTGTATCTCAGGTCTTGTGGAACCGGTTACGAATGTGTTTCCACAGTTGCAGGTAACGGTTGCCTGATAATACTGGGGATGTATTCCTTCCTTCATTGTCTTCACCTCTCTATATATAAAGTAAATTTTTGTCTGTTCTCATCCACACTGCTTATGCAGCCACAAACAGCTTTTCTAATATATCACTTGCCGGGAAGATATGCAAGACTATTTTTTTATCATCACGCACTTGCAGTGGGCACTGCTGTTTTCGTGCCCCTTTCGCTAAGCAGTTAATGAGCAATGATCAATACATCTGCCCGGCAGGCGTCCAATGAAAAAAGGTACGGCCTATGATTGCTTATACATGATTTCTCACATTTATATTGCGTACGAGCTCTGCATTTGAGCGTGTATTCTTGAACTCCTCCAGCAGCCTGTCAGCCGCATCATCCGATTTGAGTCCGTTGAGTGCACGTCTTGCGATCTCCATTGCCCTGAGCTCTTCTCTGGAAAGAAGAAGGTCCTCACGTCTTGTTCCCGACTTTGCAAGATCAACCGCAGGGAAGATCCTCTTTTCCGAAAGCTTTCTGTCAAGGATCATCTCCATATTACCGGTTCCCTTGAATTCCTCGTATACAACATCATCCATCTTGGAGCCTGTGTCAACGAGTGCGGTTGCAAGGATCGTAAGGGATCCGCCCTCTCTCATATTTCTCGCAGCGCCGAAGAATCTCTTGGGCATATGAAGAGCAGCGGGATCAAGGCCACCCGAAAGGGTACGTCCGCTTGGAGGTATTACCTGATTGTATGCTCTTGCAAGTCTCGTGATCGAGTCAAGGAGAATAACAACATCCTCCTTATGCTCAACGAGCCTTCTTGCACGCTCTATTACCATCTCCGAAACTCTTGCATGATGTTCGGGCATTTCATCAAAGGTGGAATAGATAACCTCAACATTCTTTCCCCTGATGGCTTCCTTCATATCCGTAACTTCCTCGGGACGTTCATCGATAAGAAGGATTATGATATGCGAATCCGGATTATGGAAAAGGATCGACTGGGCTACCGATTTAAGAAGCGTGGTCTTACCTGCTTTAGGAGGAGAAACGATCATTCCTCTCTGTCCCTTTCCTACAGGGCTTACAAGATCCATTACACGCATGGCGATGTTCTTTTCATCGCTTGTCTCCATACGGATCCTCTCATTGGGGAATATGGGAGTCATGTTTTCAAAAGCGACTCTCTTGATGGAT
>OCVV011192865.1_pt1 | contig 11104 bp, 11 predicted proteins | sample 1539721 | NCBI WGS metagenome assembly OCVV01 (sample SAMN02144230, study PRJEB22623) | gut metagenome | biome: sheep rumen | host: Ovis aries | place: New Zealand | reverse complement strand
TTAAGATTCTCAGGAGTAGATAGAAAAGTTAGAACAATAGCTATTACATCTACTAGAGCTGGTGAAGGTAAATCATTTATCTCAACTAACTTAGCTCAATCATTTGCTTCAACTGGTAAGAAAGTATTATTAATTGACTGTGACCTTCGTAAAGGTAGATTACATAGAGTATTTAACTTAGATAATGAAAATGGTTTATCTAACTACTTAATAGATGAAGATAATCATATTACTAAATATTTAAATAAAACATCTATTAATAACTTAACAGTTATTACAAGAGGTATATGTCCTCCAAATCCATCTGAATTATTAAATAGTAAGAGAAACCAAAACTTAATAGATAAACTTAAGGAAGTATTTGATATTATTATATTCGACTGTCCTCCATGTAATGGTTTATCAGATGCATTAATTGTTGGTACTATAGCTGATGATGTATTAATAGTATCATCTGAAAACGTAACAACTAAGACTGCTTTAATGAATGTTAAGAAGTCATTAGAAAATGTTAATGCACATATTACAGGTAATGTATTAAATAATATAGATTTATCTAAAGAAGTATATGGTAAATATTATTACTACTCATCTGATGGAACAAAGAAGAAGAAACATAAATAATGATAGATATTCATTCACATTTAATATTTGATGTTGATGATGGTTCTAGATCATTAGAAGAATCATTAAACATCTTATCTATGATGCATGAAGCAGGAGTAACTGATATGATTATTACTCCTCACTTCATCATAGATAGTAAATATATGAGTAGTAAAGAAGATAATATAAATAAGTTAAATATACTTAAAGATGAATTAAATAAAAGAAACATAAATATGAATTTATATTTAGGTAATGAAATATTTATGGATAATAAAGTATTTGATTATCTTAAAGATAATAAAGTATCTACATTAAATAATACAAATTATATTTTAATAGAGCTTCCAATGTCTGGTATATATGAAGGATATCAAGATATACTATATTCTTTAGTTCATAAAGGATATAAAGTTATACTTGCTCATCCTGAAAGATATATATCATTCCAAAAAGATTTTAATAAAGTATATGAAGTATTAGAGTTAGGTGTAATATTACAATCTAACTATGGATCTATTCTTGGAGACTATGGATTAGGATCTAAGAAAATGATTAAGAGATTAATGAAAGAAAAATTAATTACATATTTCTCATCTGACATACATAGATTAAGATCTTCTAACTTTATTGATAGAGCTAAGAAAAAAATGTCTAAGTATTATACAGAAGAAGAAATAAATAATTTAACAAATAATAATATGAAAGAATTAATTAAGTAAGAATATCAGGGGGTGTTGATATGAATGCTGAATTAGCTGTTGATTTACTTAGTGTAAAAACAAAAACGACAAGTTATTATATATTTATAACTTTAAAAAGAATATTTGATATAATGGTATCAGTAGTAGGATTAATGATATTATTACCTATTATAGTATTGGTTAAAATAGCATATCTTATATCTGGTGATAAAGAATCTATATTCTATACTCAAAATAGAATAGGTTTATATGGTAAAGAATTTAAGATTTATAAATTCAGAACTATGGTACCTAATGCAGATGAGTTATTAGAAGAGATTCTTAAAAATCCATTAAGAAGAAGAGAGTATCAAATAAATAAAAAATTACATAATGATCCACGTATGACTAAAGTAGGTAAGTTCTTAAGAGAAACATCTATTGATGAATTACCTCAAATGCTAAATGTGTTAAAAGGTGATATGGCAGTTATTGGTAATAGACCTTACTTACCAAAAGAAAAGAAAGATATGGGGTTCTATTTTGATAAGATAGTTGAAACTAAACCTGGTATAACAGGTATGTGGCAAACTCATGGTAGATCAAATACTACTTTCCAAAGAAGATTAGAAATTGAATCACAATACTCAGATGATAATTCAATGTCTGGTGATTTCAAAATCTTCTTAAAGACATTTGCAGTAGTTGCAAAGAGAGATGGAAGTAAATAAGAATAAAAGGGTAATTAATTATGTAATATTATAAGACACATATAACACCCTATATGTGTCTTTTATTATAAAGAGGAAGAAGATGAAATGATGAAGAAGAAGTTGTTATTATATGCTAACTATTTTTATCCAGAATTCGCTTCAACAGGACAATTATTGACTGAAATGTGTGAAGGATTAGTCGATGATTTCGATATAACAGTAATATGTTCTGTACCATGTTACACTGGTGTGATAGAAGATAAATATAAAGGGAAAAAGTTTTATTATGAGGAATATAAAGGTATTAAAATAATAAGAGTACCAGTTCCTGAATTTCAAAAAAGTAATAAATTATCTAGAATAAAACATATTCTTGCTTATTATTTTAATTCTTTAAAGATAACAAGAAAGATAGGAAAACAAGATATTGTAATGACAATTTCTCAACCACCAGTTTTAGGAGGCCTTCTAGGATTATACGGCAAAAAGAAAACTAAGGGTAAACTTGTATATTTAATAGAAGATTTCAATCCTGAACAAATAATGGCTGTTAGTTATTCAAAAAATAAGCTAATACTTAAACTAATGATGTATTTAGATAAGAAAACTTGCAAGAAATCTGATTTAATAATAACTGTAGGAAGCGATATGCAAGAAACACTTAGTAATAGATTTAATGGTAAAGCGCCAAATAATGTTGTTATTAATAACTGGATAGATGAAAAAAATATATATCCATTATCTAAAGACAATAATGGTGTATCTTCTTTCTTGGAACAATATGATTTAAAAGATAGATTTATAATTATGTATTCTGGTAATCTAGGATTATATTATGATTTAGAAAATATAATGAGAATAATTAAGGATTATAAAGAAAATGATTCAGTTAGATTTGTATTTATTGGTGAAGGTAGCGTAAAAGGAAAATTACAAGAGTATGTTTCAATCAATAAAATGAGCAATGTAGTTTTTATCCCTTATCAAGATAAAGAAAAATTAATATACAGTTTAAACTCGGCTGATGTTCACTTGGTAACAAATGCAAAAGGAATAAAAGGTGTATCAGTTCCATCAAAAATATATGGATGTCTTGCAACTAATATTCCAATTCTTGGAATACTTGAGGAAGGCTCAGAAGCTTATCGTATTATTAATGATTCAAAATGTGGAATAGTAGCCGAAACAAGTGACTATGAATCTATTAAGAAAGCGTTTGATAGTATTATTAATAATAGAGAAGAGTTTATTATAAATCATAAAACTGGAAGAGAATATTTATTAAATAATTTTACGAAAGAATTATCAATACAAAAGTATAGAGAAGAGTTAAATAAAATAGTAAAGTAAGTGATAATATGAAAAGAGACTATATTATATCAGTTGCTATGGCAACTTATAATGGTGAAGTATTTATTAAGGAACAGTTAAATTCAATTCTTGACCAATTGTCTGAGAATGATGAAATAATTGTTTCTGATGATGGTTCTACTGATAATACAATTAATATAATCAATTCAATTAATGATAAAAGAATTAAAGTGATAGATGGCCCTAAGATGGGTGTTAAACAAAACTTTGCTAATGCTATAGAAAACTGTAGTGGTAAATATATATTCTTATCTGATCAAGATGACATTTGGGAAAAAGATAAAGTATCAAAAGTATTAGAAAAGTTTGATGAAGGAGATTATACTTGTATCGTTCACAACTGTTCAGTTGTGAATGGAGATGCCAAAGAAATAATTATAGATTCCTTCTTTGATTATAGAAAATCCAAAGCAGGAATTCTTAATAATATATATAGAAATAAATATTTGGGTTGTTGTATGGCTTTTAGTTCTAATGTAAGAAATAAGATTCTTCCAATTCCAAATAACATAGAAATGCATGATCAATGGATTGGAATTATATGTGAAAAATATGGAAAATCATTGTTCATAAATGATAAGTTGATAAAGTATAGAAGACATGGTAATAATACTTCTAGTATGAAGCATTATCCATTATTAAAAATGATTAGAAATAGATTAGTATTCATATTTGAACTAATAAAAAGATAATGAGAGGGAGTGATAAAATGACAAAGAAGCAATCAATGTTTAATATTCTATTCTATATAGGATACTTTTGCATGATAATTAATTCTATGTTTTACAGGGTAATTGGTTTTAAAAACATTTCATTAATATTCACTGTTGTGTCTTATGTTGTTTTATCATTTGTTATATTACTATCTTTTAATAAGATTAATAAAAAGTATATACCCTTTATTATATCTGCAATAATTGTGTGTTTTATATCATCTAGATTGTCTGGTGATTATTTGCCGTTAAGATTCATCTTCGTTATATTAGCTTCTAAGAATGTAGAGTTTGATAAGCTAGTAAAAAATGATATGATGGTTAGAATATTTTTATTAATAATTGTTGTATTGTTGCATTGTTTTGGAATGACAAATGATTACATACTTTATAGATCAGATGGAACTATTAGAAATTCTATGGGATTTTCTCATCCAAATGTATTCAGTTTTCATTTATTGATAATAGGGTTCGAATTTTTCTATATAAAATATATTAATAAAAGTAAAATTAAAATAATGGATTATTTATTTCTTATAATAGTATTAATAGTTATGAATGTTTGTTCCGATAGTAGATCTAGTATGTTAGCTGTTTCATTCTTTGGAATCATGTTTATATTTAGAAATAATTTATTTAATCTATGTAAAAAACATAAATCTGCTTTATTTACATTTGGATTCATGTTTATTTTGTTAACCATTATATCTTATGTATGTGCTGTTACATACACACCATCAAATTCATTCTTATATAAACTAGACTCATTAACAAGTTATAGATTATTCTATAGTAATTATTTTTATAATACTTATGGATTATCGATGTTCGGTCAAAAGATTATTACTATATCAACAGAATTTGCAAGACTTAATGGCGTGAATGCGTTAGTATTAGATAATGTATATATTCAGTTATTAGTTAGATATGGTTTATGTGTATATTGTGTATTTGCTACATTATTTATAAAAGGTACATATTATTCATATGAGAAAAAGAATATGTATATGTTTATAATATTAATAACACTTGTTATATTTGGTTTAATGGAATCATCAATTCTAATAATTGAGATTTGTCCATTCTTAATATATTTTAATAATATTATTTATAATAAAGAGGTGAGTAATAATGAAAAATAATGAATTAGAAATATTAAATCAAGAGTATAAAGCCTTAGTTAATTCTAAAGAATATACAACTGGTAGAACTGTGTTAAAGATTAGATACTACTTAAAAAGATTTAAATTTATAACTTTATTAAAATTATTACTTAATAGCCGTTATAAGAAAAAATATGTTTTTAACAAAGACAATTATGCAAATGATAAATTATTTATTAACAATGAAGATAATATGATTAAAGAATATGATAAAAATGAAAGATTAGCTATCTATACTGTAATAATAGGAAAGTATGATAATCTAACTCAACCTTTGTTTACTTCTGATAAAGTAGATTATTATGTTGTAAGTGATATCAAACCAAATAATCTTGGTGTTTGGAAATGGATTGATGCGAATCAATTTTTACCTAATATTGAATTAACTAATGTTAAGAAAGCTCGTTTTATTAAAACTCATCCACATTTAATATTTAAGGATTATAAATATTCAATGTTTATTGACGGTAACATTAGATGTATAACTGATGTTACATCATTTATAGAAAGAATTAACAATAAAACAAAGATGGCTATTCATTTACATCCATATAGGGATTGTATATATAAGGAAGCTGTTTCTTGTAAATATACTAAAAAAGGTAATTATGAAACTATAAAGAAACAAATTATAGAATATCAAAATGAAGGAATGCCATCTGAGTTTGGATTATTTGAAACAGGAGTTATAGTAAGAGAACATAATGATCCTGTTTGTATAGATATCATGGAAGCATGGTGGAATGAAATATGTAACAAAAGTGAAAGAGATCAATTATCTTTAACATATGTGTTATGGAAAAGGGGATTTGTTTCAAATGATATAGGTATTATATATGAAACAATCAAAGATAACCCTAAACTATTATTAGTTAATCACGTTCAAATATACGATAAATAGAAAGGAAATGGATACATATGAATTCAGTTAAAAAGAATTTTGTGTACAATTTAATATATCAATTATTGTTATTTATATTTCCATTAATAACTGTTCCATATGTATCAAGAGTACTTGGAACTGATGGAGTAGGTATTTATTCATATACTTATTCTATTGTAAGTTATTTTATGTTAATAACATTACTTGGTATAGAAAATCATGGTAATAGATCTATTGCTAAAGCAAGAGATGATAAAGAAAAACTATCCAAAACTTTCTTTAGTATTTATTCTATTCAATTTATATCAGGTACATTAATGATTCTTATATATACATGTTATATGTTGTTTATAAATAAACAATTTACAAGTGTAGCATGGGCTCAAATATTATATTTAGTATCTGCACTTGTAGATGTTAACTGGTTCTTCTTCGGTTTAGAAGAATTCAAGGTGACTATAACTAGAAGTGGAATAGTTAAGATACTAACTCTTGTATTAATATTTAGTTTTGTTAAGTCACAAGATGATGTATTACTTTATACATTAATCGTGGCAGGCTCTACATTATTATCTCAATTAGTTATATTACCATTCTTAGTTAGAAGAATAAAACTTGTTAAGATTAAAGTAAGTGATATAACTCAACATTTAAAATATGTATTAATACTTTTTATACCAGTTGTTGCTAAAAGTATATATAGAGTAATGGATAAAATAATGTTAGGTATGATGTCTAGTGTTACTCATGTTGGTTTATATGAGCAAGCAGATAAAATAATATTAGTGCCTAGTGCTGTTATTAATGCATTAGGTGTAGTAATGCTGCCTAGAATATCTAATCTTATAGCAAATAATAAAAAAGATGAGGTACTTAAATATATTGAAAAATCTATTAAGTTTGTTATGTTCTTATCTTTTCCAATGTGTTTAGGATTAATAGCTGTATCTGATTTATTTGTTCCTATGTTCTTAGGTGCTGATTTCAGTGGCTCTATTATATTGGTTAAATGTATGAGTATAACAGTATTATTCTTATCTTTTGCTAATGTATTAAGAACACAATATTTAATACCTTATGAAAAAGATAATATCTATGTTGTTTCAATTGTATTGGCTGCTGTTATTAATTTAGTTTGTAATTTATTATTTATACCTAAGTTCGCATCAGCAGGTGCAATGATTGGAACAATTGGCGCTGAGTTTATGGTAATGTTTGTTCAAATGATTGGTCTAAGAAAGTATCTTCCTATTAAACAGTATATAAAAGATACTTTAGAATTCTTAATAAAAGCACTACTAATGTTTATTGTAGTTACTATAGTAGGAATGATTCCAATGAACAATAAATTACTATTATTAGCACAAGTTGCAACTGGTGGAATAGTATATGGATTATTAAATATAAAATATATTTTGACATTAGTAGATATAAAAAAGATATTTAAAAGATAACAATTAGTTATCTTTTTTTGATATAATAAATAACTAGGTGGTTATTATGAAAACTTATTTAATAACTGGTGGTGCTGGTTTTATAGGAACTAACTTAACTAAAGAACTATTAGATCAAGGTAATAGAGTAATTGTATTAGATAACTTTAATAGTTATTATGATAATTCTATTAAAAAGAATAATATAAAACCATTCTTAAATAATCCTAATTATATATTATATAAAGGTGATATAAGAAATTTATTTGATATTAAAGAAGTATTAGATAATTATACGGTAGATGTCATTGTTCATTTAGCTGCACTAGTAGGTGTTAGACCATCTTTAAATAATCCATATGAATATAATCATACTAATATAGATGGAACTATAGTATTATTAGATGAAGCTAAAATACATAATATAAATAATATAATTATTGCATCATCATCTTCTGTATATGGTAATAATCCTATTCCTTTTAATGAAGATATGGAAACTAATAATATGATTAGTCCTTATGCTAAGACTAAAAGGGAGTGTGAAAAAATAGCTCATGAATACCATGATAAATATGATATGAATATTATGTGTTTAAGATTCTTCTCAGTATATGGTCCTCACCAAAGACCAGATGAAGCTATTCATAAGTTTGTTGATTTAATGTATAATTATGAAGATATACCATTATTTGGAGATGGTAATTCAACAAGAGACTATACATATGTAGGTGATATAGTAGATGGAATTATCAAATCATCTGAATATATATTTAATAATAATCATGTATATCATGTTTTAAATTTAGGAACTGGTAATCAAACTAGTTTAAATGATTTAATACTATTATTAAGTGATGAATTAAAGATTAATCCTGCTATTACTAGATTACCTAAACAATTAGGAGATGTTGATCATACATGTGCTGATATAACTAAAGCATATAAAATAATTGGTTATAAACCTAAGTATACTATCAATGAAGGTATTAAAGAATTTATTAAGAGTTATAAAAATGAACATAGATAATTATCTATGTTTTTTTATTTTGATTATTCGAGATTTTATACATCTATCTTGTATATATATATTAGAGGGTATAAATAATACTCTTTTAATATGCAAGAAAGTGAGGTGATATAAATTAATAATGATGACATTATATATAATCAAATAAAAGATAAATTTATTGATTTAGAGGTTAATAAGAAAACTAATGAATATATTAATAATAAATATGATCTATCTAAGTATTATGAAATAGGTAAACTAATTATTGAAGCACAAGATGGAGAAGAACGAGCCAAGTATGGTGACAGTATCATTAAGAAATATTCAGATAAACTTACAAAAGAACTTGGTAATGGATATTCCACTAGAACATTAAAACTTATTAGAAAGTTTTATATATTTCAAAAAGGGCAACCACTGGCTGCCCAATTAAGCTGGACTCATTATACAATTCTTTTATCATTAAAAGATGAAAATGAAATTAATTATTATATTAATAAGTGTATAACATATAACTTAAGTAAAAGAAAACTTCAAGAATTAATAAAAAACAATGAATATCGTAGACTACCTATTAATACAAGAATTAAATTAACAAACAACAAAGAAATAACTATTTTAGATGAAATAAAAGATCCTATCTTGATTACATCTAATAATATAGATAAAACTAGAATATCTGAGAAAGTATTACAATCATTAATAATTAAAGATATGGATAATTTTTTAAAACAATTAGGAGATGGATATACATATGTTGGTCATGAGTATCCAATTAAATTAGGAAATAAGTATAACTATATTGATATCTTATTATTTAATTATAAATATAATTGTTTTGTAGCAGTAGAACTAAAAGTAACTGAATTAACTAAAGATCATATAGGACAAATACAAATATATATGAATTATATAGATATGAATGTTAAACAAATTAATCATGATAAAACAATAGGATTAATAATAGTTAAAGAAAACAATGAATATATTATTAAATATTCATCCGATAAAAGAATTAAATCAATTACATGGTGCATATAAAAGATATTAATACCCTTATATAAGAAAGGAGGTTATATATGAATGATCCAACTAAATCTATTAATATTATTAATACTTATATTAATGATGTTAAAGATAATACTCTTATATTCTTTAATGAAAAAATAATTAATATGTATTACAACATTGGTAGAGAAATCTACATTAATAGAATATTTGGTAATAGATATATATCTATGTTATCAAGAAGACTATTATCTAATTATCCAGGTAAAGAAAGTTTTACTGAAGGTAATCTATATAGAATGAAAACATTTTTTGAAGAGTATAAAGATTATAAAGGATTACCTAAAATAATAAAAAAGATTCCTTGGACTCATAATAATATATTAATTGAATATGTAAGAGATAAACGAAAAAGAATATGGTATGCCCAAGAATTATATAAACAAGGTTGGACTATAGATGAATTAATAAATCATATAGAAGATGAGTATTATGAGAAGTCATTATTATATGATAAAACTAAAGATTATATTATCAATAATAATATAACTAATGAAATAATAAATGATAAATATACATTTGATATTAATAAAAAAAATAGTTTAGATAAAGAAGTACAAGAAGTAATAATTAATTAAGGAGGTGAAACAATGAAGATAAATAAAAAATATTATATATATTTAGGAGTAATAACTATACTTGTTATAGGAGTATTTTCTATAAATCTATTAACTGAAAAGAAGGATAATATAAATGATAATATATCTTTAGTAGATGCTATAGAAGAACAAGATACAATTGAAGAAGAAGGTTTTTATGTTGATATAAAGGGTGCTGTTAAAAAGCCAGGAGTATATAAAGTTACTAGTAATATGATAGTAAATGATTTAATACAATTAGCAGGAGGATTATCTAAAAATGCATATACAAATAATATTAATTTAGCATCTAAATTATCTGATGGAATGGTCGTGTATGTATATAGTAATAAAGAAGTTACTACAACAACTACAACTACTATGAATATAAGGAATGATGTTTATTATGATAATACTATTACTAATACTAATAAAACATCAACAACAGATACAACTACATCATCTAAGATAAATATTAATACAGCATCTAAAGATGAACTCATGACATTGTCAGGAGTAGGTGAATCTAAAGCTATAGCAATTATAGAATATAGAAGTAAGAATAAATTTAATACTATTGAAGATATCATGAATGTATCTGGTATAGGAGAATCTGCCTTTGCTAAGATTAAAGAGTTTATTACAGTCTAGTAATATAATCTTATATATTTTTTTAATAACTATATTAATAAGTTTAATAAGATGTAATATTCCTTATGAATCTAAATATTCTATTGATGATACAGTTATAGAAGGATTAATAATTGATAAAAGAATAGATGATGATAAATTAGTACTTACAATAAAAGGCAAGGAAAAAGTAAGATGTGCTTATTATAAAGATAATATCGAAGATATATATGAATTAGGTATGAAAGTAA
>OCVV011264986.1_pt1 | contig 11105 bp, 9 predicted proteins | sample 1539721 | NCBI WGS metagenome assembly OCVV01 (sample SAMN02144230, study PRJEB22623) | gut metagenome | biome: sheep rumen | host: Ovis aries | place: New Zealand | reverse complement strand
GATAGGCTTGTGGAAGAATTGATTAAATAAATTATGAATGGTTTTAAATTTATTGAAGATATTAAAAAATATATTCCATTTAACGAACAAGAAGAAAAAGATAAAGAATTCATTTTAGATTTTATATCTAAAAATGATGATTGTTTAGATAGAACTAATAAAGTAGCTCATTTAACTGCATCAAGTTGGATTGTTAATAAAAAGAGAGATAAAGTATTAATGGTTTATCATAAGATTTATGATTCATGGAGTTGGACTGGTGGACATAATGACGGTGATAGTAACTTTTTACATGTTGCGCTCAAAGAAGCAATGGAAGAAACTGGTGTAAGGAATATTAAACCAATTAGTGAAGATATTTATTCTCTTGAAGTATTAACAGTTGATGGTCATGTGAAAAGGGGCAAATATTTAAGCAGTCATTTGCATCTAAATCTAACTTATTTACTAGAAGCAAGTGAAGAAGATGAACTTGTTATAAAAGAAGATGAAAATAATGGTGTTAAATGGTTTACACTAGATGAAGCTTTGAAAGCATCAACTGAACCCTGGTTTGTAAAACACATTTATAAGAAATTAAATGATAAATTAAAAATAAATGATGAAAAAAGCATATCTTAGTGATATGCTTTTCATTTTTAATACGCGTATGCTTTAATAAAATCAATATAAAACTTGATTCCATGAATTAAAGCAGTTTTAGTTACTTTTTCGTTAACTCCGTGAACACCTGAATTGTATTCTTCATCGCATATAATTGGCGCAAATCTATAACAGTTATTACATATTTCATTATAGAAGCAACAATCGGTTCCACCAATAGAAATTGAAGGTACTATGCAATCAAATGTGAAGAAATCATTAATTGTATCAGTTAATAATTTATATTCATTTGAGTTGATGTCAGATATTGGGGAAGCATTAATGGAATTTAGTGGCTTAATTTTAACATTGATATCTTTACACAAATCTTTAATATAAGATGTAGCTGATTCAAATGTATCAAAGCTTGATAGTCTTAAATTAATGGTTGCTTTTACAAGTTGAGGTAATACATTAGCACCTTTTGAATCTGATTCAATCATTGTAGGAGCGATAGTTGTCATACAATATGGGGCTAATGATGTATTTTCAACTAAGTATTTTGCAACAGCTTTGCTATTATTATCAATGTTTTCAACTAATTCTTTTAGTGTATTATCAGTAATATAAGGCTTTATATTCTTGAAGAAGCTGATCATTGGTTTATTCAAATCCATTGTAAATGGATTAGAAGTAATTTTTGTAATGGCATTACATACATCAGTTAAAGCTGTTGTATTACCAGGTTTAGATGAGTGTCCGCCAGAAGAAGTAGCGGAAATCTCTAAATCTAAGTATCCTTTTTCCATAACTTGGATTTCTAGGATATTGGCTTTTGCTTTATAATCACTACCATCTGATAAATCTCCACCTTCATCGATTACTATTCCAATGTTTGCGTTTTTCTTTTTAAGCTCGTTTTTAATTTCCCATTGCCCTTTGCCACCTAATGTTTCTTCGTCGTGACCAAAGCAGATATAAATACTTCTATTTGGTTTGCCATTATGGGATAAAGTATATTCAACGGCATTTAAAATAGCTACATCAATTGATTTCATATCTAAAGCACCTCTACCACAGATATCTTTATCAGTGATATCTCCAGAGAAAGGATCAAAACTCCAATCACTTTCTTTAATTGGAGGTACTACATCTAAATGACCCATCAATACTAGGGCTTTTAAAGATGGATTCTTGCCTTCAATAAAGTAATATATAGATCCCTCATTTATTACAGTTTTCTTACCATATTTATTAATATTTGGATAATTACTGTATATAAAGTTATGGATTTTAGCAAATTCGCTAAAATCCATTTTTGATTGATCTATATAAGAGATTGTTTTACATTTTAGAAAAAAACTTAAATCATTATAAGCTTTGTTTTCATCTAAATCGTCATATTTGTTAATGTTCTTATATAGTTTTTCTACCATTATAACACCTTCGATAAGAACTCTTTTGTTCTTTCGTTCTTTGGTGAAGTAAAGATTTCTTCTGGAGTTCCTTCTTCAGCGATGACTCCGCCATCCATGAAGATAACTCTATCAGAAATTTCTCTAGCAAATCCCATTTCATGAGTTACAATTACGATTGTCATACCAGTTTGTGTAAGTTTTTTAATTACTTCAAGAACTTCTTTTACCATTTCTGGGTCAAGAGCACTAGTTGGTTCATCAAATAACATAACATCTGGGTTCATTGCAAGAGCTCTAACAATTGCTAGTCTTTGCTTCTGTCCACCTGATAATTTAGTTGGATATTCCTTGGCTTTGCTTTCAAGTCCTACTTTTGTTAATAATTCATAGGCTTTTTCTTCAGCTTCAGCTTTTGTCATCTTTTTGCATCTAATTGGTGCTAAAGTGATATTATCTAAAACTGTTAGATTGTTAAAAACATTGAAGTGTTGGAATACCATTCCTATTTTTTGTCTATGAACATTGATTGTTTTATCAATTTTCTTAGATTGCTTGTAGTCGGCAATCTTAGATTCTAAAATCTTTTTCTTTAGATTTTTGTATTCTTGATTACCTTTTTCCACAGTTTTTAATTGTTCTTTTAAATGGTGAGTTTGAGATTCGAAAATAACTTGATTTTCAAATTCTATTCTACCAGCTGTTGGATTACCTAAAAGATTTAAGCATCTGATAAATGTTGACTTACCTGAACCAGAAGAACCAATTATGGAAATTACTTCGCCTTTTTTAACTTCTAAATTGACTCCTTTTAAAACTTCTAATGAACCGAAGTTTTTATAAAGGTTGGTAACTTTTAAAATGATTTCATTACTTGTATTAGAACTCATGACTTGCTAACCTCTTTTCTAAGTATCCAATAAATTTAGATAATGAGAATGTTACACAGAAGTAGATGATAGCTACAATTATATAAGGCGGTAAATTGATATATGTTGCAGCGGTGATCTGTTTTCTAACACTCATTAATTCACCAATTGATGCATCAACTGAAACAGCTAATGAAGTTTCTTTTATGATTGAAACTAATTCGTTACCGATTGAAGGAAGTGAGTTTTTAATTCCTTGAGGAATTACAATCTTAAGCATTACATCAAATTTTGACATACCTAGAGCACGTCCAGCTTCCATTTGACCTTTATCTACAGCTTGGATACCGCTTCTGAAGATTTCAGATGAATAAGCACCAGAGTTGATGAATAAAGCAAGTAAGCAAGATAATAATTCGGTAGTAAAGAATGAGCCTATGTGAATTTTAGTAGGGCCTAATACTACATAAATTACTAATAATTGAAGTAGAAGAGGTACGCCACGAATTATTTCCACATAGCTAGCAGAAATAACTCTTAAAATTGTTACATTAGATAATCTCATCAAACATAGGATAATACCTAAGAATAGGGCACAAAATACTGAAATGACTGATAATAGTAGTGTTATACCCAAACCTTTAAAGAACATTGGGTAGTAATCTCTAAATACACTCCATACTCCTGTGTCATAAACTGGATATAGATCTAAATCAGTTGTTACGTTGTTTAGTTCAGCGCTCCAACCAGTAAAAGTGAAACCTTTCTTTGCTGGTTTATCAAATAAATCAAAACTAGCGTTTTCGCCTGTTTCACAAACATCAATACCGATTAGGTTTCTTAAACCTGATACAGAAGAATCATAAAAGTTTATGATATGTTCGCCATCTTTTTTTGCCACAACATAAACAGTTAAATCTGATTTGATAGTTTGAATTAAATAGTCATTAGTATAAAGTTCTTCGCCTACTTTTACAGGAGCTAATTGACTGGCATCGTAATTAGCCCACATATAAATGGAATAACCTGTCTTTAGACCATCTTTATAATATAACTTTACTTTAGTTCCGGAAGGAACATTTGTGATATTTGAATTTGTATCATCATAAGCATCGCCATTCTTAATTCCAATAGTAGTAGAACCAGCTTTTTCGTTGACATTGACGATTTTTACTGTATATGTACCGTCACTAGCCTCAACCTTAGCGCCTTCATCATTTTTGGATGAAGATCTAATTATTAAAAAAGCCATTAAGATAATTACTAATATTGTGGATATAAATCTAATGCTTTTTGATTTTAGGATTTTTTTCATAATTTTCAATTTTTCTCCTTAATCAATAACTATAAAATCCCATATAGAGATTTACCCTATAAGGGATTTTTAAATTTAAATTAAGATATATTTTTATTTTTGAGTAATTACTCTTTGAGTAATTACTCTTTGAGTAATTACTCTTCTTCAGGAATTAATTCTCCAGCTTTACTACCTAAGTTTTGGAATAAAGCATCACCATTCTTAATCCATTCTTTGTAAGCATCTTTTGCAACGATTTCTTTGATAACTGGGTTAATGATTTCAGCTAATGCAGTGTTTCCCTTCTTCATTAATGCAAATGAACCACTATCTTTGTAATTGAATGGTTCTGCCATGATTACTAAGTCACTATTTGAAGCAACGATTGTCTTAGCAACAGTTTCTGCTACAGCAACGCCATCTAATGCACCAGATTTTAATTGGTCATAAGCAGCATTTAAGTCATCAATCTTAACAAGTGTTGCGTTTGGTGTAAATTGAGTAACTAGAGTTTGTTGCAAAGCGCCATTTTGACCTGCAATCTTAACGCCTTCAACGTTCATACTTTCAATTGTAGTATATTTTGTTTCATCACTCTTCTTAATAACGATTACTTGTCCACCATCACCTTCATCATAATAGCATTCGCTATATAAATAAGAAGCAGCTCTAGATGCAGTATAAGAGAAACCAGAGATAGCGATATCGGCAATTTCATTGTCTAATGAAACCATAGTTGCATCAAAATCCATAGCTTTGATATTTAATTCTAAACCTAAAGCTTCAGCGATTTTCTTAGCAAGAGCAATATCAGAACCAACGAATTTTTCTTGACCTTGTTTTGTCAAGTCAACAAATTCAAATGGTGCGAAGTCAGTAGATACCGCAACAGTTAATTTGCCTGGATTTACGAAATTGTAACCTTTAGTATCAACTTTTGTAACTTCTACGTTAGTGAATTTATCCCAGAACTTGTAGACCTTGTTTTCATCATCATCTTTTTCATCCTTACCACAGCCAACGAAGGCAAATAAACCTAAAACTAAAACAACAAATAAAGCAATAATTTTCTTAAACATAATAAAAACCTCCCAATGAAAAATTTGCTTTGTTGCCTTTGGGAGATTTTTTTATAAATTTTTGTATAAAAAAAGTCCCAAGGCGATAAAATATTCGCCTAAGGACGTTAATATCTATTTTTAACGCGGTACCACCTTAGTTCATTAATACTTCACAATATTAATCTTTGTAAGTACAAGATAATAAAAGCATATACGATCTTATACTCTTTCTCTGTAACGGGAGATCCCGAATAACTCTATGTATTCAAGTTACCAACTCCAAGACGCGTTCACATAAGAATTATGTACTGACTTTCACCAACCACAGCTCGCTTAACAAATTTCATTATGTTACTATTTCTTTTCATAGTAGTTACATAGATTATAGTTTTTATTATTTATTGTGTCAAATAAAACTATGAAAATTTTCAATGTAAATGTTTTCAATTTTCCGTGTAAATTGAGATAATTGTTTTCATTAAACATAATTTGTTTTAAATAGAATAAAGATAGTGTATAATGTTATTGTATATTAGGGGAGATATTATGAATAATGTTTTAAAGAAGGTATTATGTTTCTTATTAATAGTGGTATTAGGTATTGTCGCTATTGGTTGTAATAGTGATAATCCAACTGAAGATGATAAAAATGCGATCAAGATGGTAAATGTAGATACAATTGAAATGGGCACTAACATTATATTAGAAAACAATGTAGATAATGAGAATGCCATTTGGTCCAGTAGTGATGAAAGTATTGCGAGAATTGAAGATAGAATAATCTATGGAATTAGTCAAGGATCATGCAATATAACTTGTACTATTGGAGAAAAGACTGCAACATTTACTTTCTACGTAACTTATCCAAGGATTAGAATCAGTATTAGTGGTAGTAATACTGTTTATGTTGATGAAAAGATTACTTTGCAAGCTACTCTAAGTAAAGATACTAGTGAAAGAATAATTTGGGAAAGTAGTGATGAAGGAATCGCTAGTGTAAATGCAAGTGGTGTTGTTAAGGGAGTTAGTGTTGGTGAAGTAAAGATTACAGCTAGTGTTTATGATAACAAGGCTGAATTCTTGGTTAGAGTTGTGGAAAAAGAAGAAGATAAACCTAATCTCGTTATTACTGGTGAATCACTAGTAAAGATGGGAAAAGAAATTAAATTAGATATTAGTGTTACTGGTGGTAGTGAACTTAAATATAGAGTTAGTAGTAGCGATGAAACTGTAGCTACAGTTGATGAGACTGGTCTTGTTACAGGAATTAGTGCAGGAACTATCGTTATAACTGTATGGTTAGTTGATTATCCTCAAGTTGTTAGTAGATTCAGTATTGAAGTAATTGATATTAGAGCAAGAATAGAACTTGAGGGAGAAGAAACAGTTATGCAAGGAAAGTTGAATTATTTAAAAGCCACATTCAAAGGCGAAGGAATTGATAATTTAAGTCATGAACTTGAATGGAAAACAAGTGATCCAAAGGTCGCTATTGTTTCAGATGGTGTTGTATTAGCTGTTAATAAGGGTGAAGTTACAATTACAGCAACACCAGTAGAAAATAAGTTTTTAGATCGTGACTTAAGCTGTGATTTTAAGATGACAGTTACACAGTATGTGGACAACTATAGTGTGAACGAAGAAACTGAAAGAAGAATAAATGAAAAAATTGCATCCCTTTCTTTGGAACAAAAGATAGGACAAATGTTTATTGTCGGTTTCAGTGGAACTACATTCAGTAGTGGACTAAGTAGTGCTATTAGTGAATATCATTTTGGTAATGTCATTTATATGGGAGCTAATGTTAGTAATCCTAGTACTATTACAAATATGAGTAATGACATTCAAAGAAAGATGATTGAATGTAATAATGGAATACCTGCCATTATTAGTACTGACCAAGAAGGTGGAAATGTAGCTAGATTGAAGACAAAAGCTACTCATTTTGTATCTAATATGGCTACATGTGCTACAGGTAATCCGGAGAATAGTTTTGAAATTGGTAAAGCTACAGGATTTGAACTTAGATGTTATGGAATTAATATGGACTTAGCTCCAGTATTAGATGTCAATAATAATCCAGCAAATCCTATTATTGGTATTAGAAGCTATTCTGATAATCCTATCAATGTAGCTTTATATGGATCTAAGATGTATCAAGGTTTAGAAGAAAGTGGTGTAGTTGGTTGTGTTAAACACTTCCCAGGCCATGGAAATACCGCAACAGACTCTCATACCGGTTTACCTGTTATCAATACTAGTAAAGATGAATTATATCAAACTGAGCTAGCTCCATTCATTTGTGCTATATCTAATGGAGTAGGAGCTATAATGACAACTCATATCTTGTTTACTGCTATTGATAATGCTTATCCAGCTACACTTTCAAAGAAAGTATTGACTGATTTATTGCGCGATGAATTAGGATATACTGGATTAATCATCACTGATGGAATGCAAATGGCAGGAGTAGCAAAAAATTATGGTAACTATGATGAAGTTGCGGTAAAAGCAGTACAAGCAGGAGTTGATATTTTAACATATACATCTACAGATGCACCAAAAACTGCTTATAATGGAATACTTAATGCAGTTAGAAATGGAACAATTTCAGTTGATAGAATCAATGAAACTGTTAGAAGAATATTACTTGCTAAGATTAGATATGGTATTATGGATAATTATATTACGGAAGAAAAGAACATTGATGCTGAACTATCTAAAAACGCTGAATTAAATTACAAAATTGGTAGAGAAGCTATTACTGTGTTAAAGGGTGATTATAAGCTTGATAAACAAAAAAGTACATTATTTATAAGTGTTGCTTGTAATAGTGGTGTTGATAAAGTTAATGGTGTATTAGAATCTAATTCACTTGCATGCTACTCAGCAACTTATCTAAAGAGTAAGGGCTATACAAATTGTGATTATTACACTACTAGTAATCCAATTACAAGTAGTGAATATAATACATTACTTGAACGTATTAAGAATTATGATCAAGTTGTGGTAGGATTTAGTAATACTAAGACAAGTAATGAAACAATTTCTATTAATTTTATGAATGAAGTTGCTAAGATGAAGGGTGATAAACTTCTATGTGTTGCCTTGAATAATCCATATGATATTTTAGCATATAAAGGTGTAAGTAATTATGTTTGTTTATATACAAATCAAAATGTTACTATCGTAGGATTTGCGAAATGGTTGAATGGAGAATTTGAAGCAACTGGTAAATCACCTATCGATGAAAACTTGTTTAAATAAAGATATAATAAAAAAGCATTATATTTGCTATTATTAAAAATTAAATGATATAATCATAATTGATGATGAATCAATAGTAAATGGAGGGGGTAAATATGAAATTTTATTATTGTGAAGGCTGCGGAAACATTGTAGCTTATGTAAAAAAGGCTGGATGTAATGTAAGATGTTGTGGAATGGAAATGAAGGAATTAGTTCCTGGAACAGTTGATGCTTCAGTTGAAAAACACACACCTGTTATCAATGTTAAGGGAAATGAAGTAGAAGTAGTTGTTGGTAGTGTTGCTCATCCTATGATGGATAACCATTACATTGAATGGATTGTATTATGTACTAAGGAAGGAAACCAAAGAAAAGAATTAAAACCTGGTCAAGCTCCTAAGGTTAAGTTTGCTATTACTGAAGGTGATGAAGTATTAGAAGCTTATGCATATTGCAATTTACATGGATTGTGGAAAACGACTCTATAACTAAATAATGAGAAATAAAGCAATCGTTTATCGATTGCTTTTTTTATAAAAATAAAGGTTTAAATAAAAATGATTATTTGCTATAATCTTTATACAAATAATTATTAATAAGAAAAGGTAAATTTATGAGCACATATTTGTGTATTGACTTAAAGAGTTTTTATGCTTCAGTTGAGTGTGTTGCTAGAGGCCTTGATCCGTTGAAGGTTAATCTTGTTGTTGCTGATCCTTCAAGAGGAAAAGGGGCAATCTGTCTAGCAATTACACCTAATATGAAAAAACTTGGAATTCACAATAGATGTAGGATATTTGAAATTCCATCTAATGTTAATTATATAACTGCAATCCCTAGAATGAAAAAATATATGTTAGTTTCTTGTCAAATATATGAAGTATATTTGAAGTATGTGTCAAGTGAAGATATACATCCATATTCTATTGATGAATGCTTCCTTGATATTACTAGTTATATGTCTTTATATAATATGACTGCAGAAGAATTAGCTAAAAAAATCATTCAAGATGTTTATGATACAACTGGTATTACATCAACTGCTGGAATTGGTTCTAATTTGTTTCTAGCTAAAGTTGCTTTAGACATCACTGCAAAGCATGCTAAGGATTTTATTGGTGTTTTAGATGAGAAAAGTTTCAAGGAAAACATATGGCACCATAAGCCAATAACTGATATTTGGAATATAAGTAGAGGTATTGCAAATAGATTACTTAAATATGGTGTAGATGATTTATATGGAATTACTCAGCTTGATGAAGAATTGATGTTTAAAGAATTTGGAGTTAATGCTAGACTTATTATCGATCATGCAAATGGAATTGAGACTTGTACAATTAAAGACATTAAGAATTACAAATCTAAAAATAATTCATTATCTACTAGTCAAATATTATTTAATGATTATGAATATGATGATGCAATGCTTGCAATGAAAGAAATGGTTGATATAATGTGTTTAGAGCTTGTTGAAAAGCATTTAGTGACAAATTCAGTAATGCTTGGAATTGGATATAGCAAAGATATTCATGAACCTACTGGAGCTAGTATGACACTTGATGGTTTTACTCAATCAAGAGATAAAATCATGGTTGCTTTTGAAAAGTTATATATTAAATCTACGTTAAAGAACTTAAAGATTCGTAGAATTGGCATTGGATTTGGAAATGTAAAAGATGAGATGTATGAATCAATTGATTTGTTTACTGATCAAGAACAAAACAGAAAAGAAAAAGATTTACAAAGAACTATCTTAGAGATCAAGAATAAGTTTGGCAAGAATAGCATTTTAAAGGGAATGAACCTTGAAGAAAATGCTACCACAATCAAACGCAATAAGTTGATAGGAGGACACAACAGTGGCGAAGAATAAATTATTCGAAGAAGATGTGTACTCTAAAGACTTTAGGGCTAAACAATTTTTACCTTTTAATTCTATGCGAGGTTTTTATACACTTTTGAAAGAAAAAGATATTGTAAAGGAAGATAAGAAGAAGTTGAGTGAAGACGAGTTAGATCTTTTACAAGAAAAATTTAGTGCTGTAAAAAAAGGTAAAATGGTTAGAATTAAATATTATAAGGATTATGGTTATATCAATTTATCGGGAATGGTAGCTAATATCGATGAGATATATAGAACTATAACTATTGTAAAGACTAAGATTAATCTTGATGATATAATTGATATTGAGGGTTTAGGATAATGAAAAATATAATGATGATTAATAAGAATAATGATATTATCATTCGATATAAGGATTTATTAAAAGGTAGTAACAATGAATATGTTGCTACTGATGATGTAAATACTATTTCCTTAGCTTATAAATATGGAATTGAAATAGAAGAGTTCTTTTATTGTAGCGAAATAGATTATCATGAAGATACTTCTAAATTGATTCAGGATTTAATTAGTTATAGTAAGAACGTAAGTGTAATTAGCAAAAAGACTTATGAATCATTAGCTAATAAAGATAATTCAGTTGGTTTATTTGGAATTATAAAGATTAATAATAATGGTTTTGATAAGATTAAAGATAAGGATTTCTTAGTTGTTTGTGATGGACTTGAGATTCCTGGTAATTTAGGTACTATTTATAGAACTATGGATAGTGCTAATGTTCAAGGATGC
>OCVV011262684.1_pt1 | contig 11105 bp, 7 predicted proteins | sample 1539721 | NCBI WGS metagenome assembly OCVV01 (sample SAMN02144230, study PRJEB22623) | gut metagenome | biome: sheep rumen | host: Ovis aries | place: New Zealand | reverse complement strand
TCGACGAGGTCAAGAGCGGTGAAACGCTCAGCTCCTCGATCCAGAGAGCCGATATCTTCGACTCCATGTTCTGTTCGATCATCTTCGTCGGTGAGGAAGCCGGCGCACTGGATGACATCCTTGCAAAGACTGCTGAATACTACGACGAAGAAGCAGACTCCGCCGTCAAGCGTCTGTGCTCACTGCTCGAGCCGGTTATGCTCATCGTTCTCGGTGTCATCATCGCTCTCGTCTGCGCAGCGTTCTTCCCGGCACTGTACGGCTCCTTCGAGGGCATCGAATAATCTTAATTCCGGCAATGTGTGCGGCGGTTCACGCCGCCGCACAGATGATAACGCATACTAAAAACAGAGAGGTGGATATCGCAAATGCTTTCCTTTGACATTACTGACCGTAATATCAGGATCATCAAGGGCGCTGAGAGCAACGGCAAGGTCCGCATCAGCTCCGCTGCTACCCTGAATCTTGAGGAAGAGGTCATTGTAAACGGCCACGTCCGCGACGTGCCGCGTCTTGCAACACTGATCAACCAGGTGCTCCGCACCAACAAAATGCCCGACAAAGAAGCAATCGTCAGCATTTCGTCCAACATGACAATCTTCAAGGAGCTGCACATTCAGAAAGCGGAGAAGCAGCAGGACTTCATGAAGATGGTTCGTGCGGAAATGGCGGCCGCTCTGGGCATCGACGATTCCTATTCCGTATCCTATATCGTGGTCGGCGATTCCGACCAGACCCAGGGCAGCGTCAAGGTGCTCGCAACTGCCTGCCCGTATGAGGTCGTTGACTGCTACAAGCGTGTGTTCAACATGCTCCAGATCAACCTGCGCAGCGTCATGATCGGCTGCAACTGCATCACCAAGGTTCTGCTCGCAGATACCAAGGTGAAGTCCAAGATGCCGCTGCTCGCTGTCCAGATCGACAACAACTTCATTTCGCTGAACCTCTATGAGAACGGCCAGCTTTCGTTCTCCCGTTTCGCTTCGATCTCTGCGGAGGATTACGACGATTCCGAGGACTATGTGTTCGAGGCTGTCAACGAAAACATCTTCCGTATGCTGCAGTTCCAGAAGTCCAAGTCCGGCAGCGATCCGATCGAGAATGTTGTGTTCTACGGCGATACGCATGAGTACGTCCGCCTGACCAATGAGCTCGAGAAAATGGGTATCCGCACCAGCATCATCAATGTGCCGCCGCAGGTCCACGGCTACGAGAACCTCGAGTTCTCCTCCTACGCCAACGCGATCGGCGCAATGTTCAAGCGTAATAAGGATACCGAGCGCATCAACCTGCTCGAGACCGATACGGTCAACAACAACAAGATCAAGTCGGATTCCTCCTACTTCATGCTGCTGGGCATCTGTGCCGCAGTTTCAATCGCGATCTGCGCGGGTGTCTGGGCGTTCCTGTTCTTCAAGAACAAGGGCGTTGAGGACGACATCAAGCTGCTGCACGAGAAGAGCACTTCTACCTATGCGAAATCGCTGGACGAACAGCTTACCGCTCTGAGTGAGAAGCAGACCGCGATGAACACCTACCTCGAGGGCGTGACCGACGCATATCAGGCGTATGTCAGCCGTCCGAAGCCCGTCAGCTCGCAGTTCGATGAGCTGATCAAGACCATCGACGACAAGACCAAGGAGGTTCTGCATGTCGCCGATGACGAGGAGCTCAAGGAGGCACGTACCTACGAGAAGCTGAACTACGAGGACGGTACCTATAACATTGAGATCAAGACCAAGATCGAAGAGGATGTTCCGGTTCCGACACTGCCGAGCGAAATCGTTAAGGCGATCCGCGGTCTGGATGACGTTTCTGAGCTGAAGTTCTCGACCTACACGATCGAAAAGTATCAGGAGCAGAACGTCAATAAGGACGATGAGGAAAACGCCGGCGAGGATGATGAGAAGGGCAGCAAGGACGATTACCGTCTGTCTATGAAGCTGAGCGTTTCGATGAAGGGCGGCAAGGTCGATATGGATGCAATCGGCGGCGGCGATAAAGCAGAAGAGGCAGAAGAGGAGGCAGCTGAATCATGAAATTTGGATACAGAGACAGAATCATTCTGTTGATCGTTTGCATTGTGGTAATCTTTGCGGTCGGCATCTTCGTTTTCATTAAGCCGAAGTGGGAAAAGCTGAACCAGAACCAGAAGACCTTTGACAAGGACAATGCAGCATGGGAGGATAAGCTGAAGGAGTTTGCGAGAATCGACCTCTATCAGAACTCTATCCAGAAAAAGTATGAGCAGGCAAACGGTGTCGCCGAGAACTTCACCAATGAGATGACTTCCGTCGAGCTCGACGATTTCCTCCGCAATCAGTTCCTCAACATCGACCAGTTCAAGAACGACGAGGTCGAGCTGAGAGAGACTTACACTGTCTCCGATGAGCAGACAGCAACCCTGAACTACTATTACTATTCCCCGAGCATCGTGACCTATCCGCTCTATGAGGCGGCTGACCTCGACGGCTCGCTCGCAAAGGCTGCACAGGAAAAGCGCAAGGACGCTGATATCCTGTCTGCACGTTCTTCGCAGTCCGTCGGCAGCGGCGCTTCCGAGTTTACGCTCGTCATCAACCGCGCTGACACCATGGCGCTGCTGGATGCTGTCCAGAAGTATGCTGAGGAAAAGAAGGACGCTATGATGATCCGTTCCATCGAGCTCAAGGAAGCTGACTTCAACGAGAATATCGAAGAAGACGAAGAGGGCGGCATGCATGAGGAAACCTACATCGACGATGACGGCAATGAGCAGACCCGTATGGTTCCGAACGACAATCAGAACAACGACAAGGCGGCTGCCGGCGCTGACGTCAAAAAGGACTACACAGAAGTGACCATTAAGTATGAGGTCTACTACATCCAGGAGCCGACACAGCCGGACGTCGGACCGAAGTATGACCCGAACATCTGGAAAGGCAGCGAGTGGAGAACCGCTTCTGCCAGCTAATCAGACATTGAGGATTGCCTTCTTGCGAAAAACAAGAAGGCTATCCGCGATTGAGAAAGGTGGTTTCTAATGAAACAGATTCTGGAAGAAAGGAAGGACCTTGCCAAGAAAAAGGGTACCGTCCTGCTGACCGTCGTCGGCGTGATGATGGTTCTGGTCGTGTTCCTTCTTTCCACACTGGTCCTGACTGCGTCCTCAAACCGCCGTTCGTATTACACTTACTATGAGACGCAGGCGCAGTATGCTGCGCAGGCAGCACTCGACTCAGTAACAAACTCAGCTTACAGTAACAAGGATTTCTACAACTGGGTCTCACAGAAGGTTCTCGCAGGAGAGGCCGCGAAGCCGATCACTGTTGAGTTCGATGCCAATTCCGGCATCCAGTTCTCGAATGATACCAATGTCGTGAACTGTACGATCGAGCGCGTCCCGGATAACTACGTCTGGGATGAGGACACCAAGGCCATCCATGCACAGCGTGCGTGGAAGATCACTGCAACCGCTTCTGTCGGCAACGGCAGAAACCAGGCGGATTACACCGTCTGCAACTACATCTATGAGAACTACCGTGCGCCGGAGGACGGCCTCACCAGCGGCGTCCAGAACGAAGCACAGAGTACCGTTTTCACCGGCTCCACCGAGGAAAACAACAATGCTGCAATCGCGCTCGGTACCATTCAGCTCGGCAACGCCGGCATCACCGGCAACGTCAAGTACCTCGGCCCGCAGATCTCCGGTCAGGGAAGCATCCCCGCCGGCAGACTGATCTACCCCGGCGCTCCGAATTACAACATCGCCCTGGGAAACGATAACTACTCTATCGGCAACATCCTGTTTGTCAATAACGTGGATATCGCGGTCGAGGCAAGAGGCGAATTCCAGCGCGCAGGCGAGGGCGCGATCTACTACGGCAACATCAACTGCACCAACAAGGGTTTTGCGTGGGAAACCAACATCGCGGCAGGCTATGCTCCGACCTCCTACAACAACCTCAACTATGTGTATGTTGACGGCACGATCTCCAATCTGTCCGAAGCATCCGGCGGCCTGTTCGTCGGCATGAGCAAGGGCCATGTCCTCGGCACACATCCGGTCAACCTCTATGCAGGTGCTGTCAATGTTCCGAAGATCGGTTCTGAGCTCGCTGTATACGGCGATACCTACCTCTATGACCGCAGCCTGGATTCCACATGGTGCGGCGAGGCAGCCGTTACACAGCTCACCCGCTTTATGGCCAATAACCTGACCAAGGGCAATGTCTTCGAGGGCAACGGCCAGCCGTCCAGCGGCAGCCTCTTCTGCAACAACAATTCCCTGACCCTCGGCGGCAACCGCAGCTTCTACTGCGCAGGCGACCTTGTGTTTACCAACCCCAACGGCGTTCTGACGCTTCTGAGCAACACCTATGTCGGCGGCCATGTGTACTGCGCAGGCACCATCACCGGCAAGGATAAGCTGCTTGACTTCGATACCGGTGCTCCGCTGGATGCATCCCGTATCCACGACAAGGAAAGCGATGTCGCAAGCTACTTTGATTCTGCATATGTCACATATGCAAGATCCGGTATTGATGACTACAACGGCGCGGCAAATAACAGCCAGATGAACCTGTTCCCGTTCCAGTACCGTCTGGACGAGATTTTCCAGAAGTACTACCGCTGGGATCTCCAGTGCGTGTCCGCTGAAGCGGCGACCAATGCGATCAACACCGATCCGCTGATCGACGAGAGCTGGCGCTGCGGCCATGACTGGTATGTCGCAGAGTTCGATGCTCCCTGCGAGCAGTACAGCGTTACCACAACAGAAGTTCTCCTGCATGACGGCGATCCGGGATTTGCATGGAGTGTCCCCGGTGCAAGCTACTTCTGGGATGCTGAGGTCGGCAAGAATGCGATGAAGAAGGTCAACGTCGAAAGAACGCTGATCGCTTCCGGCACCAAGACCTATGTCCCGTATACCGTTCCGGTCAATTCCGGCAATGCGTTTATCGAGGAATACCAGTATGTCAAGGCTGACAGCTATATGAGCCAGATCAGCGCAGCAGGCTATGCTGCGATCGACGACGCGGCTGTCTTCCAATCGAAGATGGGCGCGGCTGCTCCGACGGTTTCCAGCGGCGGCGGCGATAATGTCAGAATCCTGTTCCACGATTATGCCGGCGAGCCCCAGCATATGGATATCACTGCAAAGTATGTCAGCCAGAGCTGCACGCTCGATATCTCCGCAGGCGGCACCGTCCTGATCGACCCGTCTGTCAGACCGAACAAGGAAATCCCGCTTTACATCTACCTCACAGGCAGCAAGGAAGGCGTCGATATCCTGATCAACAACACCGCAAGCTATGCGACCGGCCTTGATTCGCCGACTGCATACTATGATGAGGCATCGCCCGGCTCCAGCATCGTTGCAAACCACGGCGAAGTCTATATCTTCTTCGACACCAACGTGTTCCTCTCCAAGTGCCGTATCATGACCACCGGCCTTTACGGCAAAATGGGCGGAACCTACAACGGCGTCATCAACATGGTACAGAACCCGATCTACCCGACTGACCCGAACTTCGGCAGCGTTGATGCGGCATATAAGTTCGCATATGAGATCGTGCCGAATGCGCTGATCCTCGGCCAGAAGGGCAATGATTACACCGGCTTCACCAACGGCTTCTTCTGGAATGCCGAGATTCTGATGCCGACCTCCGCGCTGACCTACGGCACCGGCAACTTCGTTTGCCCGGATGTCAACTACCGTGAGGAGTGGAATTCCGGCACGTTCACCGCAACGACTAACTACCTCGTCGGCGTCGGCGCTTCCATGATCGACTCGACGCACCTCAACGATAACTGGGCTTCGATCGCCTACATCGGCGACAAGAACCGCAAGGTCATTGAGACAATCGACTACGGCAACAACAGTTCCGACCTCGGTGCAGACAACAAGGACTACCTGCACAACAACTACCAGGGCGCAAGCTAACAGGAAGGAGGATGCAGCATGAAGTCCAAAAAAGGTATGACGCTCATTGAAATCGTCGTTTCAATGGCCGTCTATGCGGTGATCGCAATGGTCATCGTGAATATCATGACTACGGTCAATGCGCTGATGGATTCGACCACGCAGCTCGATGACCGCCTCTCCTACGAAGCAAAATATGCCGACAACCTCCTGACCACCGACGATCAGGGACATGACTACACTGCCTCTGTTCAGCGCGTCAACTACGAGATCATGTACGACATCAATGCTTCCGGCAACGGCAAGCGCATCAACTCCACCGGTTCTGACCGTGCGGCATTTGAGTATACTGCTGACTATGATGCGGATATTACCGGCGTCAATTACCACGACAACGTCAATTACCGCTTCATGACCTTCAACAAGGTTCCCGTTTCCACTCCGGAGCGTACCAGCGATACCTTTACCGTTATTTTCCGCCCGGTCGCTTACTTCAGCGGCAAGTACGGAAAGGCTCCCGGCGACAGCGATTACAGCGCTGCAATGGAAAAGCAGTTCGGCGACAACATGAGCGCGACAGAAAAGGCTGACGCAGTGGCATCAGCAAACAGCCTGATCTCCTCCAATGCGTTCACCTATGTCAAGGCTGAAGGCACGAACTTCAAGAGCGGTACTTCCGCAGTGCTCGTGGACGATACGCACAATATGGTGCTGAACGCAGATTTCCCGGTGGAGGTTGAACATGCGCCGGATACCGCGGCCATGCCGGAATCGACCACGAAGTACCCCGGTACGATCAAGTATACGGTCGAGAAGAACAACAAGGCCTACTCCAACGGTACCGCAACATACTATATGTATGTGAAGTACGGCTCTGAGGCGACCAGCGTTGTTTACTACAACCGTGTCGTCATTGAGTACAATGTCAACACCGGCGCACTGAATCCGCTCAAGAGCGAATCTTAAAATTTGACGTCCGGACGGGCGGACACCCGGAAACGGGTGCTCCGTCCTGCGGACAAGGAAAGGAGGATCATGCAGCATGAAGAAGCGTGTGCATAAGGGCTTTACCCTGCTGGAGCTCGTCATTGTTATGGCGCTGTTTTCTCTGGTCATGTACAGCGTGGCAAAGCTGATCGCGCCGGTCTCAAAATTCTTCGTCAGAAGCTCGAATTTTGAATCGACGACAGCATGCGTTGACAACATGAAGCGCGCGATCGAGGGCAACCTCAAGTACGCTGACCGTGTGCGCTGTTATTCGGATTTCGCTCCCTGTACAGCGGCTGCACATACCAGCAACCCCGATGCATATGTGGCATCACCCGCGCTGATCGAGCAGGTCAATATGTTCTGGACGGACTATTTCATGAACAGACAGTATATTGACTATAAGGGCACGATCTATGTCATGGCGTTTGATAATACGGTCTATGAGACAAACCTCGCAGGCTATCCAACATTCCATGATTTTACCGACGCGCAGCTCAATGCGGGCCAGATCCTGCTGTTTGAGTTCTATTTTGACAAGACAGAGGGTCTTTCCACGAGTGAGCATACCACTGTTACAGACGGCACCAACAAGTATTATTATGAATACTTCAATGCCGGCAACAAGGGTACCGCTGCCGGACAGTATACCGTCAGACCGTGGTACGTCAACCAGAAGATGTACGGCAACTATGAGTACCAGTTCTCGCTGGGCAATATCTCTGTTGCTGCGGGCGCAACCTTCGACCCGTCCAACTGCATCATCAATATCGAATCCTATGAGCTACAGAAGAACAGCTCCAATACAGGACTGACGCTGAAGGAAACACCGCACCGTTCGACTGCTTCGTTCTCCATGAAGAACGTGCTGGACGCAACTGTCAAGTATTCGCAGCCGCTGTTCGATCACAAGACGCTGATCAACCCGGTTCTTTCTGCTCCGGATTATGAGAAGGTCATCACCGACCCGACACCGATCAGCCGTTACAGCCCGATCGTCACCAACTCCGGTGCAGCGTGGCATACCTCTGCATCCTCCAGCATCACCGGTTCGACCCAAGCCGAAGACCTCAGACCCGGATTCTACTTCATCTATACAGTTCCGGAAATGATCCAGAGCGTCGATCCGGCAGACGGTGCGTATTACACCGATTTCCAGACCTATATCGCGGCTGTCGATGCAAAGTACCCCAAGGCAACCTGATAATTAAACTGAACATGCAGCAGAAACAAAAGGGGCAGCCGGTGTTGCGCCGGCTGCCCGTTACCTGCCGCCTGTTACCGAAGCGGAAGCAGATGAATCAGGGATGTGTAGAAATCGACCGGATATCCCGGCTCCGGAATCCCGAGCCCTTTGGCAAGATAGGCGTTCGTCAGCTCCTCGCCGAACATCGCACCCAGCAAAAGCCCCATGCACAGGTACGGGCCGAATGCCATCTTGGATTCGCCCTTCACCGATTTGATAATGATTCCGCAAATTGCAGCAAGAAGAATGCCGATGAAAGTCGCCGGAAGCATCGCCTTCCAGCCGAGATACAGCCCCGCGCAGGCCATCAGAATGGTATCGCCCAGCTCGATGCCGCGCACCTTTTCGCCGGTTTTCTTCTTGATGACAATTCCCGAGATTTCCCCGATGATGAGAAACGGAATGCTGATGCAGGCCGCTCCGATGAGTCTGTCCCAGACCGTCAGACCCGCATCGGTCAGGAAATGTGACGGAATCGCAAGCGCCGCAATGAGATAGCTCATGATGTCATAAATGTCCTGTGTATCCCAGTCAATGAAGCCGATGCAGATCAGCAGGGCTGTGAAAATGCACATCAGAAGCAGATTCAGGCTGAGAATCTCACCGCCGAAGACCAGAAAGTCCGCAACAAAGAGCAGTCCGGTCAGCGATTCCACGATCGGGTATCTTGCAGAGATCTTCTCACCGCAGTTGTGGCATTTGCCGCGCAGAAACAGCCAGCTGAATACCGGTATCAGATCCCGGATGCGGATCTTCGCACCGCAGGTCATGCAGTGTGAGGCACGCTTGATGAGCGATTCGCCCCGCGGTACCCGGATGATGACCACATTCAGAAAGCTGCCGACGACAATGCCGTAGATGAATACGACCGGAATGGTAAGACAGAAGTACAGCGCGTCATAGAAACGAAGCTCCCTCCACCCGGTCTGTGCCGCAAGCAGAGCGGCACGCTGAAACATTTGGTACATAACGGTACCTCCTTCATGGTTTGTACTGTTATCTATTTTACCACAGATTGGCATATTTTTCAAGAGTTTTTGGAGGTTGAAGTATGAGAAACATCCGCATCGGTGACTATCTCGTTGAGGAGGGTCACATCACACCGGAACAGCTGCAGCAGGTTCTGCAAAAACAGCGCGAGTCAACGGACAATAAAAAGTTCGGTGAAGTCATCGTTGAGATGGGCTTCATGTCCGACGTGAAGTTCGCGCAGGCACTCTCCGTGAAGCTCCAGGTGCCGTTCGTTGATCTGAACAGCGTTGAGATCGACGGCGAGATCGCCCGGAAGGTGCCGCAGGATCTTGCTGAGCGTAATTGTGTTATTGCGATCAATATGACCGGACGCAGACTGACCGTCGCGACGGATGACCCTGTCAACTTCAATATTCTTGAAGACATCAAGGTTAAGACCGGCTACGACACGATCCCTGTTCTCGCAACCCGCTCCGCAATCAAGAGAGCAATCGGCAAGGCCTATCAGATGTCTGACCTGGGCGACCTCGGTATCGACTCCACCCAGGGCGAAATGATGGATGACGATGACGAATCCAGAGACCGTGTTGAGAGCGCCCCGATCGTTAAGCTCGCAACGCAGATCATCGAAAACGCCTTCCGTATGGAAGCAACGGATATTCACATCGAGCCGTTTGATAAGTATACCCAGATCCGTGTCCGTGTCAACGGCGACCTCGTGACCCTGATGAATGTGTCCAGTAACGTGCAGAATCAGCTCGCGACCCGTCTGAAGCTGATCTCCGGCATGAATATTGCTGAAAAGCGTATCCCGCAGGACGGCCGTTTCTCGCAGACCGTTGACGGCATCCCGCTCGACGTCCGTGTGTCCTCGCTCCCGATGGTTCACGGCGAAAAGATCGTTATCCGTATCCTGTCTACCGGCGCGATCAAGACCCGCGGCCTGCATGAGCTGGGTATGTCGGACTACAACTACCGCCTGTTCGAGAGCATGATCAAGTGCCCGCACGGCGTGATCCTCGTTACCGGTCCGACCGGTTCCGGTAAATCCACGACCCTGTATGCGGCGCTCGGCGCAATCGCAAGACCGGAGGTCAACGTCGTGACCGTTGAGGACCCGGTCGAAAAGCAGATGGACGGCATCAACCAGTGCCAGATCAACGTCAAGTCCGGTATGACCTTCCCGGCGGCGCTGCGTTCTATCCTGCGTCAGGACCCTGACGTCATCATGATCGGTGAGATGCGTGACTCCGAGACCGCTGAGATCGGTATCCGCGCCGCTATCACCGGACACCTCGTTCTCTCCACGCTCCACACCAACGACGCTGCTTCCACGATCGTCCGTCTGGTCGACATGGGCATCCCGGCATACATGGTCGCGTCCTCGCTGATCGGCGTTGTCGCACAGCGTCTCGTCAAGGTGCTCTGCCCGCGCTGCCGCAGACAGAGAATGTCCACGCCGGAGGAGAACAAGCTCATGCACATCGACCACTCCGTGCCGATCTATGATGCTGTCGGCTGCAGTGAGTGCGGCGGCGGCTATCACGGACGTACTGCAATTCACGAGATCATCAGCTGCTCTGCCGGTATTTCCACGCTGATCGCCAACGGCGCCGGCAAGGAGGAGATCGAGAATCAGGCGCGTGCAAACGGCACGAAGCTCCTGCGTGACAATGTGTCTGACCTTGTCATGAAGGGCGTCACCTCGATGGACGAGCTGGTCCGTGTTACCTACGCTGTCTAATCCCAATCTGCATAAGAAATTTTGAAACGGAGGATCTATCATGCCTACCATTATGATCAACAAGATTCTGGACGACGTGCGTGCACTGGGCTGCTCTGACCTGCACTTCACCGTCGGCATCAACCCGGTTGTCCGTCTGCACGGTCAGCTCCGCAAGATGAGCTCCATGCCCGAGATGACCGACGAAATGATCGCGGAGATCATCGAGCAGATGACCAACGAGATGCAGCGTGCGAATGTCACCAAGCACA
>OCVV011262964.1_pt1 | contig 11106 bp, 9 predicted proteins | sample 1539721 | NCBI WGS metagenome assembly OCVV01 (sample SAMN02144230, study PRJEB22623) | gut metagenome | biome: sheep rumen | host: Ovis aries | place: New Zealand | reverse complement strand
GTTTATCAATATACATCAGCAACCTTTGAAAAGAAACGAACCAAGCTCTTTGAAACTCCGTTCGGAGTGTTCAGTTATCGAGATGTGCCATCGCCGGCATTTTCTTTGGGAGTTCAATTAATTCTCAAAGGTGATTATAGCTTCCGGTTAGCCACACCCGAAAAAGCATTATGTGATGAGCTCTACAAGCTTCCTCCGTGTGCCAATCGAACAGAATTGGAGCAATTGCTGTTCGATAATTTGAGGGTCGATAGAGAGGCCGTGCTTGGCTTGAATCTCGAGGAACTAAAGGATTTGGCGTCTCTCTATCAAACGAAAAACCATAAGCTCTTCTCGTCCTGGATTAGAAGAGGGCAAAACAAACGAGCAACGAACAATCAACGTGCCTTGCTCCGCAGGGGAGCACGGTCAGAATATCGGCCAATCTATTCGGATCGTGCTATGCAGCTGATCGATATTCTCAGCCAAGCTTACCCTCACGTTTCATTCACCGTTTTTGAAACGACCCTAATGAACGAGTTTCTAAATCATCTCGTTGCACAAAACACCGCGTTTATCCAAGCGGAGAAGGAAAGCAGCATCTTTCTGTTTCGATTTCTGCAGGAGCAGGGATATCGCGACCTCATGTATAAGCCGTCCGGCAAGGACTTTTCCCTATACTGGACAAAGGATTGCATCGTTATTTCCGACCTCATCTCGGAGGCTCCAATTCTGGGCGATGCGCCTCACAGTATCTGTCTGGAAAAGCTTCTTGTGGATATGTATACCGACAAGCTGATCTCGAATACCTATAGCAAGGCTGAGTTCCCAGAGGCGCTTCACTTGGCTCAAAGTCAATACCAAGTGAATACAGCTAAGTTGCTCCGATACGCGAGGCGACGCAACAAGGAAAAAGAAATCGCGAGGCTACTTGACGAAGAGGCACACCAACATCTTTAGGGCGAATATTTTAAATGCTCCTGATAAAACAAAACCGGAACCATCTGCGCTCTGAATTGAGCGCTGTGATTCCGGTTTTTCCTTGAACAAACAATAGAATACTTATTAACTTGCAACATACTTGCAATGATGTAGCATGCTTGTTGCAAGTTGCGTGTATACAAGAGATCTTGCATGCTGATTGGGACAGCAACCCCAATCAGCTCTTTTTTTCCTTAACTATTAAGCCCCTCATACAAATTTTTTCTAGCCTCATACAAATTTTTGAACTGAAAAAATGGAAGGAGGATTTGTATGAGAGCTCATTTGTGCGATTTTGCGAGAACATAATGGGTATTATGACCGGACCCCTGCTTTTCCACGAGCTGTTTTCCAATTAGGCGATTAAGTGCAGCATTAGCGCCAGAAATTGTACTAATCTTGGTGATGGTCGTGACTTGCTTGGCTGTAATAAAGCTGTTTTCTTGAATGTATTGGTAAATTGCCCGATCCGTCTTGTTGAGTTTCGCTTCCGGCTCTTCAATGTCCGAGAAATCCAGTTGTTCAGCTATCTTTTTATACTCTGTATTAACCGTATACGTGGTCCAACGGCCTTTCCAGTCAGAGATCAACATGCTCTTTTCAACTAACCCAGCGAGAACTTTCCCGATATCTGTGGGGTGCAGATCAAGCATCTGCTGAAGACGTTGATTGGAGACAGAACCCTCCAGCCAGGCCGTTCCCAGAATAATCTGCTCGTCAGATGTCAATTTTTGATACGTTTTTTCCCCAAGGAGGTCGGTCAAAAAATGTGTACACTCTTCAGGCATCAGAGCAATCGTAAACAGTTTCAAATCTACTTGCTGAAGTTCAGAATCTTCGTACAAATCCGGCTGCCGCCATTTTTCTCCCTGCCACGCGTCCAATATGGCAGGAAATCCGGAGCCGACGTTGTCGCCATAGCCGATCATTCGCAGCATAGTCTGAATCCTAGGGTTGCGAGCCTTTGAATTGCCGCCTTCATAGATTCGCCGGATCGGTAGCTTCAGACTGCCTGGATTGGAGAATAGGAAGGAGTTGTTTTCTTTCACGATCTTCAACACTCCGGTGATCATGTAATCCGAATGGATAATCATGTTGACCATGCTCTCACGAATCGCCTTATGAACCGGGGTGTCATCAATGCGGGTCATTCCCTCCAGCTTGAAGGGTCGTTTGATATCCCGCATTAGCTTGGGTGCTACCATCCACAGAAAGTTACAAAGGTTGTTTTCCCATGTTCCATCATAGGTTAGGCGGTCGCTCCAGCGCATATCGCCTTCGATTCCGGTTTTGTCGATATAATCCATGGTAATATTGCTGAAGTAATCCCGGATGGGCAACCCCTTTCCGAACATCAGCAATCCGGCAGGCGTAAGGCCTTCTTGTTTTGTCCGTCTGTCTACGGTGTAACCGCCAAGGTGAGTTAAGAAGGTCTTGTCATCATCCTTGTTCCACACATGATCCGGATTCCCTGTTGAGAAGCGGATGCGGTAAGCCTTCAAGGTTTCAGAATCAATATCGTCCATGGAATAACCCTCAATTAGGCCGCCATCGTTCCCGTCATCTTTTGAGTCTCGGAACATTGCCTCGACTTCCGGCTTCTTGCAATGATAATCACCCTCATGGTTTCTCTTGAAGGTTCCGCTCATAGGGTTGTTATTGATGTAAACCGGCTTTTGGGTATAATCCGCCTGCGGAACTTCGATCCAGATGACTGTATTCCCGTCTATTTCGCATGTGCCAACATCTGCGTCCCGAAGGATATTATCACTCACTTTATTGGGGTTGTGGATTATATCCCAAAACTCTTTTATGCGAGCCTGAGGATTTGCAATATTCCCAATGACAAAGCGTTTTTCGGGATCCTTTTCCTTAACATGCTCTTCTACACCAAACAGAATAGTTCCGCCGACAGTGTTTGCGAAAGCGGAATACGTTTCCCAGACAGAGTTTGGAAGATTGCTCTCTGCCTTTTTGCACTCCAGTGTGAGGTGCTCGCCATATTTTAGTAAATCCCAAAAGCTTTCCGGTGTAATCATAGAAATACTCTCCTGTTGCTCATGATAGCCATTTTCTTGACATGTCTACGCGCCCTTCGGGGTTGTTGTAGCGGGTTTTTAGGCGGTTTGCAATGGGGCAAACATTTCTGCTTTTTGTGTGTTCATTCGTCAGGTTCGGGTAAGAGGTCGTTCTCTGCATAATCCCTGAATATATCTTTTTTATAACTGTGGAATATCAAGCAAAAATCGTCCTGTATTCCGACATACAGATCAAGAATCCCTTCAAAGAATGCTCTCCCTTTTCGCAACATGGGAAGAAGTTCTCCATCATTGGAACGGCGCATTTTGTGAACAATAGTGTTTCGTATTCTGTTGAATTCCTCAACTTTACCAATGAATTTATCTTTGTCCTTGAAGTCAACAGTCTCTCTCAGATCCTTGATATAGCTGCCAAGCATTTTACTTTGATCGACTTTGAAATGTATAGTTGCCGGATATAGAGCAAGCTGAATCAGAAAATGGCAGTCTTCCAAGAGATGAACGCAAAGAGCCTCAACAATCTGATGGTACATCAACAATGCCGCCAACATTCCGGGGAACGTTCCCGAATCAAACTCCCTGTCTGCCAATTCGTTCAACAGTTCAAGGTTTTCTGGCATTTCAAGCGAAGGCCATTTCTCTTTGTCCATGATGCGTTCAACTATGCTATCCATCACTCACCTCATATCCTTACACCGAAAACTGATTCAACACTTTTCTATCTCGGATGTCTGTATTCCGCAATAAGCTCCAATCAAATACATGTATCAAACAGACTCGCTTGAGAAATCTTCCATGAACTCACTTTTCGTTCAATTACCTTGTCTTCTTCTCCTACCTCTCCAAACAGGAGCGGGGAATTCGGATTATGCTTCACGCTGTTTGTCTGTACGGTTTTGCCGCTGTAATTTGCATAGCAGTAGAGGCACCCATTCTTACATGTGTTATAGGCGCCGATGTCTATGCTCGCCACGCAACCGCATTCCGGCCGCTGGTTTTTATCCTTTTCGACCTTGAGCTTGCAATGCCCGAGCCGCTCCAACCGCTCCTTATCAATACAGCATGCATGAGGGATCTGAAGCCCGTTGAGTTCTATTGCCTCCGCACAGGTATCAATGAAAATGCCGTATTGATGCGCAATCTCTGAAAATGTGCTCAACAGTTCGAGCTGCTGGTCGTGCGTTTCGATCTGGATTTGCAGAGGTTGGACATTTCTGGCCGTATTCTTATACAGGTCAAGAAAACTGACGGTACATTTCTCCGTGTACTCACTCAGTTTTGCCGCAAGTCGTTTGAAGAATTTGCAGTGATACTCCATCGTATAATCCGCATTGAGAAGGATCGGATCATAACGCCATATTACCCGATCACGGCCGACCGCTTTCGACAACTGAATGAAGGCGGGCAGGATTGTATCGTTCTTGGAGGGGATATTGGGCTCGACGTCTTTGCCATAGGCGTTCAGAGTAAACTGAAAATAGAAATTATACTTCTCCAGCTCATGAAGACGCCCGAGCATCGGGATGGGGTTTTTTGTCCAAAGGACAAGTCCGTCAACCACGTCAGGAGACAAACTGATTCTCCCGATTTGATGCGTGTTCATGGGATTGCGGACCAAAACGTATTCCTCACGAAGCCTGGTAAACAGCCACTCAGAATAATAGGTGGGGATATCTGTTCTACGGCTTGCACTTATAATCACAACAATCACTCCCGTTCAAAAGAAAAAGTCTGCCACGCTGCATATTTACATCTCAACATCGGAAATCTTCCCAATCTATCTTGGCAACCTTGCTGCTCGATGCAATGTGAGAATTTTGGGCAATGCGAGTATAACTCTTTGAGGCAATCAATTTGCGCCCCTGGGTGTCGGAAATCAGGATCCACGCTTTGTATAGTTTTGTCGTAGACATCTGATCCAAAATGGGCATATTTGTTACATACATCAGACGTTCGGAAACCGTTATTCAGTAGTCTGTTGTATAACACCTGTGTCTTTTGGGTATCTCTTGACATGCTTCCTTGGTCATTTCTCAGTGAAAAAAGAAAATGAACCTTGTCTTTTAAAATGCTATCAGCAGAAAAGCAATCTGCTATCTGCCTTATCTCATTCAAGGAAAACTCACTGATAGACTTTGGAAAAATATAAACATCTGACGACAAATCTTCTTGCCTTAAAAAATCAACTGCGTTTTCGCAATAATATCCTACAGAATCCCAAGGTCTGGCAGGAAACTGATAAAACCACTCTATTGTATCAATCCCTCTATAATCAATGGTGCAGGAGTCACCAACAACGCGAGAGAGTGACCAGTAATCTACCATGCTGCCGCAACCAATTGAAGTAATTTCGATGGAATCGAGCTGGCCGCATCTTTGCAAAAGGAATTGATACATGTATTTGTATTCGAAAGCATAGGCATAAGCATACCTTAGGAGATATAGCTGCTGAATATTGATGTCTGAATAGTCAGGAATTCTTCCTGCATCGAAATGGGTATCTCTCAGCTTGCACAGATCTTGCCCGGATTGAATGAACACCTCAAAGTCCGCAAGAACGTTATCTAAGAAGTCATTGATCATCGTGTGTTAGTTTCCTTCATTTTAATTTCTCGCACCGGGGCAGGAGTTCTTCCAGTCGAGGCGACACGGCCAAAAGCTACACAGCAAGTTAGACTCCCAACAATCCTGTGATAATGGTTCCCGCTAGCAATATCGCAACAAAGGCAAATAGAATGATCATGAGTTTATCTTTCAGAATGAGTACACACAGAGTTTTCCCGGAAGCCTTTAAGCATTTGTCATACCGCTCATGCAGTGATTGCTCTTTTTCGGAGAAGTCTCCTATGCACTTAAATGACAGTTCTTTTTCAGAAGATACTTCGTGAGCATATTTCATGATGTCATGTAAAAGGCTGGTCAGTTTATTATCTACAACGTGAGAATCAGCGATTTCCGAGATAATCGTTTTTGCAGTACTCTCTATCTCTTTCTTGAATAAGTCCAAAACATCGCTCTTTTTTATCCAGTCCTTGTCTTTGTGAGCATAATAATACTCCATTTCTGTTTTGTATCCCTTTTCCTGCATTTCACGCTTTATCTCAATGTCTTGATCATAGGACACTTCAAAGACCGCTTTGGCAGATTGCAAATAAGCAGAAATATAGTTTATTTTTCGGAAAATGTGCCCAACAAAGGAGAGTTGCTGCTGGTATTCATTTTGAATTAAGAATACTCTGGATACAATGAAACTTGATACAATTCCGCCAATGATACCGAGCAAAACCGTCCACAGAACATTGAAGATCATAGAATTGTCACCTCATTTCAATCTCTCGCACAGGGGCAGGAGTTCTTCCATCCGGGCGACGATGCGCTGAAGTGAATCGTATTTATTGTCACTTTTATCAAACGCTTATTTTTTTCACTTCTTCGCAGTAATCTGATATCAATTCCCCCTCACTTTTCAACATATCATAAAGAGAAACGAATGGAAGCATGATATTACTTCCGAGTTCACCCGAATGCACACGTTCAACCCAGTTCTCCGAACTGTCCCCGATCCATTTAGAAAAAGTGATAAACTCTCCTTGCTCGCCCATAGTTTTGGGAGCGAAATACAATATAAAATCTCGAGTATCCATTGAAGTAGAAGTTTTCACAAAATTTAAAAGCAATTCGCCGATTTTCGGATAATACTTGTACTCTATATCTCTAAGTGAAAACATGCAGTATTCTCGGAGCGTAAGTTCAGAATCGTAAAACGAAACAATTGCAGGGCTGTAAGGTCTGTCTCGAAACAGCGAAGAAATATGATACAAGTCTTTCAAATCGGTAAACGTGAAATCAGTATTCAGTTTATTAGTATCAAGTTTTGGGGTGCCCATCAATGTGTCAAGCGGTGTAGTCAACTGATTGTAATGTAATGTGTAGTTCTCTATCAAATCCTGCATGATTCTATTTTGCCGAAGTATCCGCTTTGCTTCTTCGTTTCGCTCGTCTTTTTTTCGCTGCTGATCAAGATAATACTGGACAAAAGAAATTGTAACAACAATACCTAAAAGATTAGTTGCGAGGCCAAAAAGAATACTGTTTGTATTTTCCGCTGCTCCCTTGGATAGATTTCCCCAATCAGATACTCCAATTATGACGAGCAGCAGGCTTGCCGCTATCAACCAAAGCGATGCTTTCCCTGCGGCGCTTTTGCTCCAGTTACCTATTTTTTTGTTGATCTCTTGTATTTTCATGTTCTGCCTTCACTTATCTCATTTCAATCTCTCACACAGGGGCAGGAGTTCTTCCAGCCGGGCGACGATGCGCTTCTGCTCGGCAAGGGGCGGGAGCGGAAGAAGGCACGTTGCTAAGTAGTCCTTGTGAATTCGCTGTTGACCTGCAGTTCCTGTGAATGACTTTATGCCATTGGAAATAAAGTAATCTGTTTTGAAGAACCAAAGTAAGTATTCACGGATTAGCAAGTTGGAAATTGTACGAACAATAGAAAGCTCCGTTGTTCCAGCGCCATATCCATTTGGCAGTTCTCTGAATACCACGGACTTTCTGTTTTGAAAGCAAGGAGTTATTTTCGCTATACCAACATCTCCATCTGCAAAATGAGTAAAGCCTTTTTTAATATCCTTCCATTTCCTTGTTTCGTAAGTATGCTCGTTTCGAAATCCGTCAAATACACACGGCATAGGAATAAAACCTGTATCAAGATCATCTGGCAGATCATTCTTCGGATTAAGAATTGTTATGTTGGCTACTCGCACCCATTTCCAACTCTCTGGAATCTCAAAGGGGATCTCGTCCTCTGTGATCTCCGGCAGGGGCTTTTCTTTTTTGATCTTTTCGGCTTTGATGAGCGCCTGCTTTTCGGTCTGGATCTGGCGGTAGAGTTCTTCGCCGGTACCTTCTTCGGGGCGCTGCTCCACCAGCTTGCCCTGAATGGCCATCTGGAGGATGGACTTCTGCATATCGACCGGGAAACGCTTGTTGAAGTCCTCCAGACAGCTCCACGCTTTTTCGTAGCGTTCGATCAGCGGCAGCAGCTCCTCGATTTTCGCCACGATGCGCTTCTGCTCGCCCAGCGGCGGGAGGGGGATAAGGATTGTTTTTAAATCCGTTTTATTGAATTTTTTCATGGCTGTGCCAGATGTAATGGACATCAGCTCAGCATATCCAAGCGGTGACAGTATAAAGTCGTAGAGATAATCACGGTGTTCATCCGAGATAAGACGAACCATAACCGCATTGGGAGCCAGTGTCATCTTTTGGCCTAAATATGGCACAATGAAACATTTCCCAATAGAACCAATATTACTAAGAATTAACTCCCCACCGAACAAGTTGGAGTTTTCCAAAAACTCATACCCATGTTGAGTTGTGTACGTAAGATTCCTTGTAAAACCATTTGAAAAATCGGCTGTTTTGACCATTATGGCATAATCCGGTTCTTTTAAAGAAGGAACATTTTCCCTTAATGAAGCAAAACTCCCACTCGCCACTTGATCTGTGATCTTTTGAGCGTAATCACCCAATCGCACCCATTTCCAGCCCTCTGGAATCTCGAAGGGAATCTCGTCCTCCGTAATCTCCGGCAGGGGCTTTTCTTTTTTGATCTTCCCGGCTTTGATCAGCGCCTGCTTCTCGGCCTGAATCTGCTTATACAGTTCCTCCGCCGTGCCTTCTTCCGGACGCTGTTCAACCAGCTTCCCCTGGATGGCAAGCTGCAGGATGCTGTTTTTCAGTTCCTGGGGGGTCATAGCTCTGCCCCTCCCAGTTTGGCGGTGATCTCGGCCAGTACCCGGTCGATCTCCGCGTTCAGAGAAGCGCGCTCCTCCTGATAGCGCTGGATCAGATCCATAGGAGCCAGGATCTCCTCTTCCTCATGGGGGAAGCCGCACTGATCCAGATTGTAGCCCAGATCAACCGAGAGTTCTTCCACGGTATAGCACCGGGCCTTGTCAAAGCCGTCCACGTTCAGGGGCTGCCGATCGTTCCACCAGGCCACCACCGGGTCGAAGTGTTCCAGCTTCATGGGCTTGGTCTTGGAAAAGTGCTTATAGCCCTCGGGCATGTCCAGCCGATAGAACCAGGTCTCCTTCGTGGGGCCGGTGCGGTCAAAGAACAGGATGTTCGTGGTGATGGAGGTATAGGGGGAGAATACGCTGCCGGGCATGCGGACGACGGTATGGAGGTTGAATTCAGACAGCAACTTTTTCTTGATGTTGATCTTGGCGTTGTCGGTGCCGAAGAGGAAACCGTCGGGCAGGATCACCGCCGCGCGGCCGTTCTCTTTCAGCCGGTACATGATGACGGACATGAAGAGGTCGGCGGTCTCGGAGCTTGCCAGATCGCCGGGGAAATGGTTCTTGACCTCCGCTTTCTCGCTGCCGCCGTAAGGGGGATTCATGAGGATCACGTCAAAGCGGTCGTCGTCGGTGTAGTCCAGCACGTCCTTCAGCAGGGAGTTGTCGTGATAGACCCGGGGCACGTCCAGCCCATGCAGCAAAAGATTCGTGATGCAGAGCATATAGGGAAACTGCTTCTTCTCAATGCCGTAGATGGAGGCGCCGTACTTCTCCGCGTCCGCCGTGCTCTTGATCTGCGGCTGTAACTGCTTGAGCCAGCTGGTGATGAAGCCACCGGTGCCGCAGGCAAAGTCCGCCATGGTCTCCCCGATCCTGGGGCATACACGCCGGGCCATAAACTCGGTCACCGCGCGGGGCGTGTAGAACTCACCGGCGCTGCCAGCACTCTGCAGCTCTTTGAGAATGGTCTCATAGATCTCCCCGAAGGCGTGGCTCTCCTCGTAGTCCGAGAGATCCAGCTCGTCGATGATGTTGAGCACCTGCCGAAGAAGCACGCCGTCCTTCATGTACTGGTTGGCGTCGGCAAAGGTGGTCTGCACGATGGCCTTCTTGATGGGCGTCTCCGCAGTGACCGTGACGCCTCGGATCAGGACATTTCCGCTGCCGTCGGTGATGTCTTTTCCCTTGAGCACCGGGAACAGGGTGTTGTTGACGAAGTTTAGGAGCGCGTCGCCGGTCAGGCCCTTGCCGGTCTCGTCATGGGCCCAGTTGCACCAACGGCAGGGCTCCGGGATGATGGATACATAGTCGTCCTCAGCAAATTCCCAATCCTGCTCCTTGGCGTCATAGACTTTCAGAAACAGCATCCACGCGATCTGCTCGATCCGCTGGGCATCGCCGTTGATGCCCGCGTCGTTGCGCATGATATCGCGCAGACGTTTTACAAAGCTCGATAGGTTGGTCATGTTATTTCTCCGCCCTTTACAGATTTGGATACATCTCATATCCGTATTTTTTCAAGCTTAACTCGTTCATGACCCGAAAAACTTCATTTGCCATTGCCCTAGTCGGATATACCGTAACCAGCGATCCGTCCACGGCTGTGATTAAGTGAGCTCGATACCGGGGCATATGCTTTTCACCATATACGATGGGATCATCCTCATCTATGACTTCGTCCGGCCCACCCGAGTGAGAATACCATTTTTCATGAGTGTCGAACATTTGTACCAACGCAATCCCATGCGCTTTTGCAAAGTCGATCGCGCCGCTCTGAAAACCGGCAGTTGAAAGAAGAATCCCTTTCTGTGCACCAAGCGAACGCAGACGACTTTCCAGCACTTCAACTTTGTCTCGACCAACACGCTTTTTGTATTGCTTACACTCGGCAAGAACTTTCATCTCTGCGCCAAGTGCTGTATATGTCGCATATACATCGATCTGGTAGGTGCCGTCGCTTGCAGTCAGCTTGACATCGTGCTCGATATTGAACGCGGGCAGCTTTTCTTCCTCAGCATATCCCCGCAGAATCTCCATACAGTGCAACTCAAACTCTGTCGGAGTCATGCTGCACACGCGGCTCTGCCCATAGTATTCTTCATCTACTTGCATAGAAGAACCTCCTTTGTGAGGCTATGCTCAGCGGGCTACTGCATTGCGACCCATTGCTGCAGCAGGGGAACAAAAACATCATAGAACCGCTTGCTCCACAAGGCGTGGAATTTGGCCATCTGCGTCCAGTCTTCTTCCTTCTCGATGCTGACGCCTTCCAGCCGATAGGTAATCGTCGAAGCCCT
>OCVV011334590.1_pt1 | contig 11108 bp, 10 predicted proteins | sample 1539721 | NCBI WGS metagenome assembly OCVV01 (sample SAMN02144230, study PRJEB22623) | gut metagenome | biome: sheep rumen | host: Ovis aries | place: New Zealand | reverse complement strand
CCCCAAATGTTTTTTCCTGTAAAGCGCAAGTTCATCTTCAGAAAGAGAAGAAATGCACTGCCCTGCGACGGTAACACTTCCTGATGTTGCAAGATCGAGTCCGCCAATTATGTTAAGCAAGGTTGACTTTCCACTTCCGCTTGAACCAACAATAACACACTTTGCACCAGTGTCAACTTTCATGGAAAGATTTTTCAAAATAGTAAGCGATTCACTGCGAGTCTTATACGTTTTTTCAAGTCCAGAAACAATAACCGATCCATCATTCATCATGCAAAACCTCCACAACTGTCAGTTTAAGAACATCACGACCAGCCAAGGCTGCGGCAAAAAGCGCTGACAGTAAACCAAATAAAAATACCGCAAGTACTTCACTAGGGAAGATTCGTGCGGGAATACTTGCATAAATTGCATACATAGGATTCTCTGTTAAGAATGTTGCATTTTGAGGAGCAAGAAGATTCATAAACACGAGTGTAAAAAAGTATTGGAGTTTAGAAAGTAAATAAAAAACTGACTTCATGTTAATACACACAAAAAGTCCTAACACTACTCCTAAAAAAGCACCCGTAAAGCCCATCAAAAAACCTTTCATCATAAAAACAGAAAGAATTTCTTTTTTTAGTGCGCCCAGTGCAGACATAACCGCTATTTCTTCTCGGCGTTCGTAGACCATGCGCTTCATACCGTTATAAATGTTTATTGCAACAACAATAAAAATCAAAAAGACTAAAAGCATGAGCATGTTTTTTTCAACACGCAAAGCTCCAAAGAATGTACGGTTGTAACTTCTCCAACTTTCAGCAGTAAGATGGGGAAAGGCTTTATTTAAACGCTGAACAAAAAGAGCATCTGCATTTGATTCAGAAAGTTTTATACCAAGCGTTACCGCCTGATCTTCGCCCATTGTGTTTTTTCCTGCTTCCATACCAATAAAGGCATACGTTGCATTAATGTCTGCATATTCACAACGGAAGGTTCCTGTTACGGTAAAGACTCTATCCTGCGAAAATAAACTTGTATCTGACGAACCACTCATTGCAAGAATAGTCACTTCATCTCCTACACGAAGAGAAAGTTGTCTTGCAAGAGTTGAACCTAAAACAATGCCGTTACCACTTACATCGAACATACCAGACTGAATGTCTATTTCACGAGAAAGACCAGCATCTTGACTAAGCACATCAGTAGGCAGGGCTCTTACTAAAGCAGCACGCTGTCTGGAAAAACGACCAACAAACAAAGCTTGCGCTTCCATAAACGGATAAGACGAAATAACAGAAGAATCTTCTTCGCACCAGTTAAGCACAGGGACTATTTGTTCTTGAGAAAGATTGTTTATTCGTACATGGTAAGAAGATATTTCCATTATGGCATCTTTGAATCCCATTTGAAATCCATTCATAACACTAAGAACAACAATCAAAACCATAACGCCTAGACAAATTCCCAAAGAAGCCAACAGTGTTGTTACAAAAGAGCGTCCTTCTTTTTCAACCGAAGAAAATTTTCGTGAAGTAAAAAAAATCCATCTGAGCGATGCAGCTATATCAGTCTTCAATCAGTTTTTCCTCCACTTTAATTTTATCTTGGTAGACAGCAACAATTTTATGGCTACTGTCAAAGTAAATAGTTTGAATTACACGACTGTCTGATTCATGTTCTTCGGTAATGCGAAGTTCTCCATCTTCGTAAAAAGACATATCTGGAGTTGACGAACGCAGAGTGTGTGTGTACTCGTAACGTAAAACTTGCGTACGCTTTCCATCACTGACCGTTTCTTCCTGAGCAATTAGACGATTTTGGCTGTCATAAGAAAAAGTACCCTTGTATGTAAGCATATTTTCTTCTGTTTTTTGTAGCGAAAGAAGATTACCCTGAGCGTTATAAAGATAGATGGTTTTACTTACTTCTTTTCCTTCTGAATTATACAAAGAAGTTTCTAAGGTCTTTGTCTCTTCACGATACTGCCACTTATTCTTTTTAAACAAGTGCATATCATTTGCGTTTGCTGCATTATTCCAAAACACTTCTTCGCTTAATCGTTTAGAGCTATCGAAAGCACGGCGGACAACAACATCTGTGTTAACCGTTACAGACTCAAAGGTTCCGTCGGGAAGAGGCGTTAAAGCTAACTGTTCATCACCCTGCTGAAAAAGTGTTAAACGAGAAAGGTTGTCAAAATACATTCGCTCAGAAACTGGTTCATCTAATATATCTGCAAGGCCATCTTCATTTGTGTCAAAAAAATCAGTGACTCCAGAAATAAGAGAAAGCAGTTTTTGTTTTTCAACAAATTTTTCGGCTTCGGTAAGTTGCGGTTTAATAAGTGCTTGTTCAAAACGAATCTGGTCTGCATCAATCTGAGGAAACAAAAGATAAAGACTAAGTGCAACCAGAGTAAAGTTCATTTACATCCCCAAAAACTCTGTAAGGTATAAATCTGGATCAAAGGGAGCAATATCTTCGTAGTGTTCACCGGTGCAAACAAAGGCAACTGGTATGTTCAACTGTTTACCAATGGTTATAAGTTCACCACCTTTTGCAGTTGAATCGTACTTTGTAAGCACAAGAGCATCCACACCGACTGCTTCATGAAAAACTTCTGCTTGCCTTACCGCATTCTGTCCTGTTGTTGCATCTATGACAAGAATTTTTTTATAACAATCTTCACTTGCTTTACTTTGTGCAATACGATCTATTTTTTTTAGTTCGTTAACAAGATTTTCTTTATTGTGCAAACGACCAGCGGTATCTGCAAGTACAAGACCTCCGCCATGAGACTGACAGGCAGCACAAGCGTCAAAAACAACCGCAGCTGGATCGCTTCCCATTTGATGTTTAACCACACGAAGGCCCAGCCTTTGTCCATGCATACTTATTTGATCTACCGCAGCAGCACGGAAGGTATCGCTTGCAGCCATAATAACTTGTTCACCAGCATCTGAAAAAACTTTTGCCATTTTTGCAACACTGGTTGTTTTTCCGACACCGTTTACACCGAGCACTAAAAAAACATTTACCTTTTCTTTTTGAACACTAAGTTCTGCTCTTTTTACACAACCCGAAAGCATTGCTTTTAATTCCTGACTGATTGCTTCTTGACCATGCAGTTTTTTTTCTTTGCATGCTTTTTGTAATTGTTCAACAATTTCAAACGAAAGTTTTGCACCTACATCACCTTCGACAAGAGCGTCGGCAAGGTCGTCAAAAAAATCATCATCTTCCGCAGAATGCAAACCAAAGAGTGATTTTAATTTCTGAGCAAAAGACATTTAGTGTTCCTCCACAGACGGTGGCAGCGCACGCACTTCTGCCGGAATAACAGAATCTGCAGCACGCAAATAGCGCACCAGTTCAATTATAAAAAATACCGTACATGCAGCGCTTATACCCAGCGTTACATAGGTTGCAACATTCCATGCATAAACAGTTTCTAGAGAATTGAGTGAACCCGCAAGATAGGCATTTCTTGCAGAAGCATAATTTCCCCAACACAAAAAAGTAAAAGGAAGCGACACAAGAAGTGCTGAATAAGCTCTGTATGTCCAAATGCGCCTCGTGTCTATAAGAGATGCTGCATTTTCTGTTTTCGTTTCCAGAGACAGCTGTTGCCCCGAAACCTGTAACTGTTGAGGAATAAGGAAAAATGCAGTTTGATCAGAAACAGAACCGTCTTCATTTAAGCGAACAATCTGACCTAAGGAATTTTGTCCACCCAACATAAGATGAACTCTTCCGTCTTTAGTTGTTTTTTGCAAAAGATCTGAAGTGTAAAAAGCAAGAGACTGGTCATCGGCAAGAAGAGATTTTTTTAGAGAAAGATCAACTTCAATTTCTTGAAGTGGTAAAAGGTTTACCCGAATGTCATACACAGGTGATTCAGAAAAAGAATAAGAAAAACGTTTTGTTACATACCCTTCGCAAGAAACTTCAACATTATGAATACCCGCATTAACTAATTGTTCAGCATCGCCTTCATCATACATAATTCCGTCGATAGCAACTCTCATGTTAGAAGCACATTCTGAGGGAGTAATTTTAAAATGAAGTTCTACCGGAAGACTATTTGTTACGTAAGGAATAAGAGATTCAGCGAGCCTTTCTGCAAGTGTTACAATATCTGAAAGAGAACCAACTTCTGTTACAGTTCCCACCACTGTAGCACCAGGAAAAACGGTAAGACTTGCAGTAACAGATGCATAATTTCCATACACGCGAATGTCTGCAGTTATAAGTCCGTTAATACCAGCTTTACTCACTGCATTTTGATAGGTTTGACTTTGTGGCGAAAGTCCAATTGCTTCTTGAGGAAGAACAAAAAGACTTTCTCTTAGCTGAAGACTTTCTGCTTTTACAGAACTTATTTTTTGAGAACTAAGCGCTTTTGTTTTTGCAAGATTCTGTTCAAGTTTTTTTTCTATATCTGATATTTTTTTTTCTGCAGAATTCAATTTGCTTTGGAACGTAAATCCACTTGCTCCGCTTATAACAATTGAATCTCTTTCTTGAACCGCAGCAGACAGTTGTAAAAACAGAGCAATTCGTTCTGAACGAAGAGAAGCAAGAGAACGCTCTTCAAGCTCTTTTTCTGAAGGAAGGCGAACCAAGTTTTCTGAAATTTGTTCCAGAATTAAAAGAGGCAGTTCTTCGGCAGCTTTTTTTTCTGAAGCAGAAATTTCGCGTACCTGCACATAGTTAAAGGCTTCTGCAGCAAGCGTCCAATCTGAGGCGTAGGATGCAAACTGACACAGAAGAGTTAACAAGCACAGGACACAAAAGCGCAAACGCATGGCTAAACCTCATCGTTTTCCATATCGTCGTCTGAAGAATCAAGAGGAAGTCCTTTCCATTTTGCAGCAAGGAAGGCATCAAGAAAATCGTCAATATCTCCGTCCATAACAGCCTGAATGTTTCCAACAGAAAACTTTGTACGATGATCTTTAACCATAGTGTATGGCTGGAACACATAGCTACGAATCTGACTTCCAAATGAAATATCTTTTTTTTCAGACGCAAACTTCATGTTCTCTTTTTCTTTTTCTGCTTTGTAGTATTCATACAAGCGAGACCGAAGTTCACTCATTGCGGTTGCACGGTTCATTAACTGACTGCGCTCACTTTCACACTGAACAACAATACCTGTGGGAATATGTGTAAAGCGAACTGCAGAATCTGTTTTGTTAACATGCTGACCACCCTTTCCGCCTGCACGGAAGGTATCGACACGCAAGTCTTTGGGATCAATTTTAACTTCAATGCTATCGTCAAGAACAGGGAAAACATAAACACTGGCAAAAGAAGTATGACGGCGTGCGTTTGCGTCAAAAGGACTAATTCTAACAAGCCTATGCACACCCGCTTCTCCTTTGGTGTAACCGTATACGTAGTCTCCAGAAATGCGCATGTTAATTGATTTAAGACCGCCTTCTGCTTCTTCTTCTGCAAGCACATCAACTTTATAACCGTGACGTTCAGCCCATCTTTGATACATTCGACTTAACATAAAGGCCCAGTCACAAGCTTCTGTTCCACCTGCACCAGCATGCACAGAAAGGAAGCAGTCATTTTTATCTACTTCATCAGAAAGAAGATTCAAAATACTCTGATGTTCATATTCAGCTTTTGCTTTTTCGTATAATTCGCGCAGTTCTTTTTCTACACTCTGATCATTTTCTTCGATACCCAATTCATACAGTGTTTCCATGTCGGCAACTTGAGTCTGTAAGTCTTTCCAGGGTTCAATTCGGCCTTTAAGCAGTTTGATGTCATTCATGACTTTACTGGCTTTTGCATTATCATCCCAAAAACCAGGGGCCGTTGTTAGGGCTTCTTTTTCAGCTATTTTTTTTGCAATATCGTCCGGGTCAAAGACGCCCCCAGACATCCATAATGTTTTCCTTCAACTCGGAAATAGGTTCTTTTAAATCCTCAAGCATCATTACCCCCTTTGAGCATTACCCTTCATGCGGCAACGCTTCCACCTTTTTTGCTTTAGTTCAGTTATGACAAACATTCCCTCTACCGGAAACTGATACAAACGTACCGTGTCGTAATAGTCAGTAACGCGATCAATGTTTTTTTTGAGTTCGGCAAGTCTGGCTTCTGTAACATCCACGCTTTCCCAACAGGCACGCTGAACTTTTTTGAATCCCGACTCAGCAAGCACTGTTACCAAAGCATTGGCGCTCTCTACTCCACCCGGATCCAATACTACGGAAACAAACATATTTTATAGAATAAACTAAACACAAGTAATTGTCAAATATGAAAAGAATTTTGTCTCTTATTCCGATACATAAAGCATGAAGCGTTTCTTTTTATGCCTTGCACTCTTAGTCAGCACTAACTTTGCACACGCACTCATGATTTACCGGCCCAGCAATTCTGGCGGAATAAATGACATTCGCTGCTATCTCAAAATTGAAGACATGGAAGGAAACGATGTTACCCTAACCGCAGCAAATGTATGGTATTCATGGTACGACACCTTTAAAACAGTTCACACATACGAAAAAAGTCCCTACCTTTCTGGCGGAATGATTATGCATATCTTTTTTAACCCGGGAACATATAAACTTACTTTTTACACTCCACTTGAAAAACAAAATGCTTACGACACATCACTTCCCCACACAGGGCAAAGCTGGAATTCAAACACATACATTTACAACACCGAAGACAAAAAGTTAAAAGCAATTTTTGTAAGTCCTGTTGCTAACGAAAACGGATTTTACATAGGCTCATGGCATATAGATTACAAAGCACCTCAATACTACATCTACACAAAGCCCTATCGCATATACGAATAAATTGCACAAAACAAAAATTTTCGCTACACTAGGCGCATGAAAACTCGCGCTGTCCTTTTTGATTTAGACGGAACACTTCTTAACACACTCACTGACATTGCAACTGGCTGTAACCAAGCGCTTTCACAATTTGGACTGGAAGAAAAATCGCTTGAACAGATTCGGCTTTCGGTTGGAAACGGCTTTAAAAAATTGGTAGAACGAATTGTTCCCCAAGGAAAAGAAAATCCGCAATTTGAACAAATTTTTCACACGGCAGAAAATCTGTACTCACAACATGCCCTTGACAAAACCTGCCCCTACGAAGGAATTCTTCCCCTTATGGAGGAACTAAAAAAACAACACATTCTGATGGGCATTGTTTCAAACAAACCTGATGCAGAAGTAAAAAAACTTGCACGACACTTTTTTGCAGATTTTGTTTCAGAAGATGCAGCAGTTGGCGAAAAAGAAAGTGAAGGCATACGAAAAAAACCTGCTCCCGACGCAGCCCTAAGCATACTAAAAACGCTGAATGTAAGCGCAGACCAAAGTTGTTATGTGGGCGACTCAGATGTAGATATAGAAACAGCACACAATGCAAAGCTTTTTTGCATAAGTGTTACGTGGGGATTTAGAACTCGTGATTTTTTAATTGAACACGGAGCACAAAGTCTTATTGACAAACCACAGCAATTGATTCAGGTATTACCCTAAGATGCAAGAATTTCTTTCAGGTCACATTGCAGAAGAACTCGCCTTTTACCGCATAAGAAGCTCTGTAAGTGAATGTGCAAAAACAGAAGAAGGGCGAGCCCGCATTTTATGTGTAGAACCCACAGCAAATGCAGAAAGCATTGCGCACAAAAAAAGTTTTTCAAAAGAGTGGACAGTCTTTCTTTCTTCGCAAAGAAAAGATGCACTTTCTTTTTTCCCAACTGTAAAACCCTTGTTTATGACGTTAGGAAAACAAGGAGCTTCTCTTTCGCTTGAACAGCTTCATGCGTTAGGTCAATTTTGTAACACTTGTATAAACGTAAAAAAATCAATTCACGAAGCAAAAGATTCTCTTCACATTGTTCACCTTGCAGAAGTATGTAGTTCCATAAGCGATCTTCATGCAGCACAAAACATAATCTATTCGATTATTGATAAAGACGGACAGCTAAAAGATCTTCCGCAACTACAAGAAATACGACAGCACATTACACAAGCTCAGCATGAAATTGAATCTGCAATAAAAAAATACACTTCAGACCCAACACTTAATTCTTCACTTCAGTCAAAAGTTCCTGCATTAAAATCGGGACGACAACTCATTGCCTTGCGTTCAGACAGAAGAGGAGATATTAAAGGCATTGTTCACGAAGTAAGCAGTAGCGGACAAACCGTTTTTATTGAACCCGAAGAAGCAGTTAAAGCAAACAACGATTTAGTTCAAGAGCAGTATCGTCTTCAAGCAGAGATTCATAAAATTCTTATTGAAACAACAAGTCAACTGTCTCCGTTCAAAAGTGATTTTGAAAATGCCCACGAAAAGATTTTGTTTTTAGATGAAACATTCGCTGCAGCAAAATGGGGTCTTACGGTAAACGGAATTTTTGCAGAAGATTGTAACGAAGACACACCGCTTGCACTCATTCAAGCACGACATCCCTTATTAGGAAAAAACGCAGTTCCCATAGATGTTGTTTTTATGCATGGAAAAAGAGTGCTTATTATTACAGGTCCCAACACTGGCGGAAAAACAGTAACGCTTAAAACCATTGCACTTTTTGCGTTAATGAACCAAGCAGGATTTCCTCTTCCTGCAAAAGAAGGAACTCGTCTGCCACTCTTTACATCTGTATTTGCAGATATTGGTGATGAACAATCTATTGACCAGTCTTTGAGTACCTTTGCAGGTCACATGAAAAATCTTGCGCAAATGCTTTCTTACGCAGACCGTCACTCACTTATTCTTTTAGATGAATTAGGCAACGGAACAGATCCGCAAGAAGGTGGAGCGATTGCTATGGCTGCCTTAGATACACTCATTGAAAAACAGGCACTCATTTTAGTAACAACCCATCACGGAATACTCAAACATTATGGTTTTACCCAAGTACAATGCATTAATGCAAGCGTTGAGTTTGACAGTGAAAGCATGAAGCCAACATATAAACTGGTTATGGGAACCCCTGGTGAAAGCCATGCGCTAGACATTGCACGCAGTTCTGGACTTCCGCAAAAAGTTGTTGATGCAGCACAAAAATACATGGACGGTGAACAGGCAGACATAAGTGTTCTTATAAAAAATCTTTCGCAAAAACATGCAGAACTTAATGCCCTTATTGAACAACAAGAGCAAGCTCTAAATGAACTAGAACAAAAAAAACTTGCTGTCTTAGAAAGAGAGGCAGATTTAAAACAAGAGCAGCTTGAACTAAGCAAAGAAGAAAATCGACAAAGTTTTGCTTTCCTCAGAGAAACAAGAAGTAAACTTGAAAACTTAGTACGCCAATTACGTGAAGGAGAAATTACTCGCGAAAAAACACTTGCTGTAAGACATTTTATAAATGAAGTAACAGAAGCTGTTGAAAAGCAAGAAACCGTTATTGTTCAGCTAGAACAAGAACAGCAAGTACTTGCAAACGGAATAAAACTATCTCGTGCAGGAACACATAAATCAAGTGCAAACAAAAAAACAAAGAAAAAACTTTCAAACTCAGAAGCACTCGCACAAGCATCAGTTCCTCCACAAAAAAAATCAAAGGTAAAAGAAAAAGTTCTTCCCTCTTTCTGTCCCGGAGCTGCAGTACAGTCAATCTCTTCACGCGCAAAAGGAACTCTCATCGAAGAAACAAAACCGGGCTTGTGGTCTGTTCAATTTGGTTCAGTAAAAATGACTGTAAAACAAAATGACCTTAAACTGTTAGAAGAAACAGTCATACAAACGAATGCAGCAAACATTATTATCGAAGCAGCAGATCATTCTGGGCTTTCAACTGAAAAACCAGTTTTTGAACTTCGCCTAATGGGCATGAGATGTGAACAAGCACTAAAAGCACTGGAACATCAAATTGATTTGTGCATGATTCATTCATTTAAAAAATTTTCTGTCATTCACGGAAAGGGGAATGGTGTTTTACAACAGGCAGTTCATGATTATCTTTCACACGCAAGAGAAATTCGTGACTTTATGTTTGCACCACCAGAAGACGGTGGAACAGGAAAAACATATGTGGAGTTGTATTGATGGAAACACAGTTTGACCGCACGCAAATGATTTTAGGAAAAGAAGCTTTAGAAACACTTTCAAAAAGTTATGTTGCAATTTTTGGCATAGGTGGTGTGGGAGGATACGTTGCCGAAGCATTAGCTCGAAGTGGAGTGGGACAGTTTGATTTAATAGACAGTGATATTGTTTCTATTACAAACCTAAACCGACAGATAGTTGCCCTTCACAGCACACTGGGTCAGTACAAAGTTGATGTTATGCAAAAAAGAATTTACGACATAAATCCACAGGCGCAAGTAAATGTCTTTCGTTGTTTTTATCTACCAGAAACAAAAGAACAATTTGATTTTTCAAAATATGATTATGTTGTTGATGCAGTTGATACCGTTGCGGCAAAAATTCAATTGATTGAACAAGCAAAAGAAAATAAAACTCCGCTCATCTCTTGTATGGGAGCAGGCAACAAACTAAACCCTATGGCTTTCCGAGTTGCAGATATTTCTGAAACAAGCGTCTGTCCTTTGGCACGTGTTATTCGAAGAGAATGTAAGGCTCGAAATATAACCAATGTGAAAGTTGTTTTTTCAACAGAAAGTCCAAAACCTATGGAAAAAGGACAGCAAGTTCCTGCAAGCACAGCCTTTGTTCCTTCTGCAGCAGGCTTATTAATTGCTTCTGAAGTAGTGCAAGATTTGATAAAAAAATAATTTGATTTTTTTTCACAAAGCACTTGACCAAGTTCAAACTTTAAGATATAGTCTACTTACCTTTGGACGATTAGCTCAGCTGGTACGAGCGTCTGGTTTACACCCAGAATGTCGGCGGTTCGATCCCGTCATCGTCCAATTTTTTATTCGGGACGTAGCGCAGCTGGTAGCGCATCTGCTTTGGGAGCAGAGGGTCGCTGGTTCGAATCCAGTCATCCCGATGTGCAACTTCGCTTTATCTTACGAAAAAAATCCAACAGCTTAATACCACAATAACTCTTAGCGTACTGGATTCGAAGCCGGAGCATTTGGCGAAAAAATGTGGCCGTAGCAAGGGCGTGCGGACACACCGACAAATGCGAAGGCAGGCCTGTAAGGCGAATCCAGTCA
>OCVV011285463.1_pt1 | contig 11108 bp, 5 predicted proteins | sample 1539721 | NCBI WGS metagenome assembly OCVV01 (sample SAMN02144230, study PRJEB22623) | gut metagenome | biome: sheep rumen | host: Ovis aries | place: New Zealand | reverse complement strand
GAAGCTTTAAGATGGGGAGTAAAATATTTGCCAGTAAAAGTTTTAGATTAAAAATGTAAATATAAGAGACTAGAAAACTATTTTTAGTCTCTTTTTTCATAATTTTACATTGACAAATAATGCGAAAAATAGTATTATATTATTGGATAAATATGAAAAGAGGATATTATATGAAAAAAGAAAGGATAAATGGTAGAATTATAATACAAATAAGCATTATATGGATATTTATTGTAGCTATTATTGCGACAATAGTAATAGCCTTTTTCCGAAATTATATTTTTGCAACAAATGTTGAAAAAGAAGAAAAAGTCTCTGCAGTTGAACCAAACCAAAATGCTGTAGACATTTTAGAACTTATGGTAGAAAACAATTACTCAAATAAAAAGATTGTAGATGAACAAAGAAAAATAGATTTCAACAAACAAGAAATTCAAGATGATCAAATTCCTAAAGGAGAAAAAGTTGTTAAACAAAAAGGAAAAAAGGGAGAAAAGCATGTAAAAGCTCTTCAACAATTCGAAAATAATACATTTATATCAGAAGAAATATTAGAAAGTACAACAATCAAAGAACCAGTTGATGAGATTGTACATATTGGTACATCAGAGTTTTTAGAAAAATACAAAGTACATATTGGTGAAGAAATGTATTTATTAGAAAAAACAGAACTAAAAAAAGAAGCTAAAAAAGATTCAGAAGATTTAACTACAATAAATAGATATTTAAACTTTGAGGTTTTAAATGTTTCTAAAGATTGGACAAAGGTAAAATATAAAGACTATGAAGGATATTTACCAAATAAAAAACTTACTTCAGAGGCTATTACACCTAAAATAGTTGAACAAAATAGAATAGCAAAAATAAAAGATAGTTTAACAAAAGAAATGGATTTAACAGAACCTAGTGGACTTACTTTAAGTGATTATAAAACAATTTTAGGGTATAATCCAAGTGACAAAAATTCAATATTTGCAGATAATTACGAAGCATTTTATAATGCTGAACAAAAATATGGTGTAAATGGAATTTTTATTGCAGCTATTGGAATTCATGAAAGTGCATGGGGAAATTCTTACTTAGCAAAAGAAAAAAATAATCTATTTGGATACAGAGCATATGATAGAGATCCAATAAATTCAGCACAAGATTTTGATTCTTATGAAGACGCTATAAATGTTGTAGCAGAAGCACTTTCTAAAAATTATTTAACACCTACAGGAAGTTTCTTTAATGGATATACTGTAGAATCTGTTAATAAAAAATATGCATCTGATAAGGCATGGCATGAAAAAGTATTTTCATATATGGAGTTATTGTATGATAAATTGGGATAAAATTAATAATAAAATTAGTGTGAAAAAAGTAATATTACCATTAATGATGGTAATATTACTTTTGATGATTATTATATGGGGGAAGATTTTTTATAAATATATTTGTAAAGGGAATTTTGCAAATGACATGGAAGAAGTAATTGCTAAAAATCAATCTCCAGTATTTTCGATAGATAAAATTTATTTGTGTAGTAGTGCAAATGCAATAGATAGCACTAAAGAGCAAAAACTAGAGAATCTTGGCATATATCAATATACAGATATAGCAGTATATTTAAACAATAAAAAAGAAGAAGGATTAACAGATAAAAATACAATTAAGCAGCTTTATATTGATGATATAGATTTAAAATTAGATTATAATATTGGAAAAACAAGTTTAGTATATACTAATCTTCTTAGAATGGGAAGCAAAGAAGAACTTAATAAAATGGTTTTAAATTCTAAAAACTTGCCAAAAGAAAAAATTGATTTTAATATAATTACTACGAATTTACAAAACAACACCGCAAATTATGACGAAGCTACTTTTTATGCAGATTGCTCTAACCCAATAAGTTTAAAATATATTAATGAAATAAGTACAGAATATACAGTTTCAAAAAATAGTTCTGCAGTTTTTGATGGTTCTATTTTGAAAAAAGTTGGAATAAAGCCAGAAGATATAAATGCTCGAATAAAATTTAGAATAAACATTATTAACAATAAGGATGAATATTATTCAAATTATGTAAGTTTTAGAATTCCTTTAAATGATATAGAAAAAGGGACATCAATAAAAAGCAAAACTACAGTGGGAAATGAGTATAACTTTTTTACAATTTAATTTTATAAAGAAGCGAAAGGTATTAAAAATCAAAAAAATTTCTAACTGTACTTCAAAAGTAAATATAATGTAAGATTTTATGGTTTAATAATATAGTGAAAAGCACGAAAATACAAAATCAGACATATATAGAAAAAAATAATCAAAAATCATTTTTTATAAGCTGAAAATAGAACAGTAACCAATATGATAAGACAGTAAAATTTTGAGTGAGATAGAAATTTTTTTCAAAAATAAATATATTTATGGGGATAGAAGTTTGAAAAACAAATATTTTTTAACAGAATTTTGAGAATTGAATGAAAGGAATGATAGAAAAATGGAAAATATAACTTTAACAATTAATGGTATGAAATGCACAGGTTGTTCACAAAGAGTGGAAAGAGCTCTTAAAAATACGGATGGAATTAAAGATGCAAGAGTTGATTTAGATTCAAAAAAAGCTAACATCAGTTATAATAAAGACGAGATTTCATTTCAGCAAATTTGCGAAATAATAACAGATGTGGGATTTGAAGTGGAGGAATAAATTGAAAAAAGTATTGTTAAAAATCGATGGGATGACTTGCAGTGCTTGTTCTTCAGGTTTAGAAAAATATTTGAACAAACAAGATGGGGTTAAAGCTACAGTAAATCTTGTTATGAATAACGCAAGCATAGAATATGATGAGGAAAAATATGAAGTAGCAGATCTAGAAAAGTTCGTTGCAAAAGCTGGATTTGAAAGTCTAGGTATAGATAACTTTGAAAAAGAAGAGAAGAAAAAATCAAATGAAAAATATAAATTAATTGGAATAACAGTAATATCACTACTAATATTGTATATATCAATGTCGCACATGGTAGGATTGCCAGTTATTCCTTTTTTAGATATGTACAAATTTCCTATTAACTATGCTATTAGTTTGTGGATTCTATCTAGTGTAGTCATTTTTATTGGAAAAGATTTAATAAAAAATGGAATTAAAAATTTAATACATAAGACACCAAATATGGACACATTAGTTACAATAGGAGTAGCAAGTAGTTATTTATACAGTATTTTCGAGACGATTATAATCTTAAACGGAAAAATTGATTATGTACATAGATTGTATTTTGAATCATCTGCAATAGTAATATTTTTTATAAAAATAGGAAAATACATTGAAAACATTAATAAAGATAAAACTAAAAAAGCTATACAGGATTTAATGACAATTACACCACAAAATGCAACAATAGAAAAAGATGGCAAAGAGATAACAGTTACTCTTGATGAAATAAAAAAAGGTGATATTGTTATTTGTAAACCTGGTGAGAAAATTGCAGTTGATGGAGAAATAATAGAAGGAACAACTCACATAAATGAATCTTTTATAACAGGAGAAAGTGTTCCTGTAAAAAGAGAAAAAGGAGAAAAAGTTATAGCTGGAAGCATTAACTTTGAAGGTACTATAAGATATAAGGCTGAAAAAATTGGAAAAGAATCGACAGTTTCTGAGATAGTAAGACTTGTTGTTGAGGCAACAAATACAAAAGCTCCAATTGCAAAAATTGCAGATAAAATAAGTGGATATTTTGTCCCAGCTGTGATAGTTTTAGCTTTTATTTCTTTTGCTATATGGCTTCTAATTTCTAAAAATTTTGGAACAGCAATAAATGTTTTTGTTACTATTTTAGTTGTAGCATGTCCATGTAGTTTAGGATTAGCAACTCCACTTGCTATAGTTGTTGCTTCTGGGGTAGCTAGCAAAAAAGGCATACTAATCAAAAATAGTGAAGCTTTAGAAAATGCTCATAAGGTAAAAACAGTTGTATTTGATAAAACAGGAACATTAACCAAAGGAGAACTTTCAATTTCAAAAATATATAATTATTCAGAACTATCAGATGAAAAAATCATCAAAAATATTGCAAAAATAGAAAGAAAATCAGAGCATCCAATTGCAAAAGCGATTGTAAAATATGCTGGAAATAATCTTGTTGATGACAAAATAGAAAAATTTGAAGCAATTGCTGGATATGGAGTTTTTGCTATATTAAATGGTAATAAATACTTAATTGGAAACAAGAAACTAATGATAGAAAACGGCATTAGTATAGCAAGTAATACAGATGAAAATGAACTTAGTAATAGTGGAAATAGTTTGTTATTTGTCGCAAAAGATGGAGTTTTAATTGCTTTAATTGGAGTAAAAGATATAGTAAAAGAAAATGCAAAAGAAGTTGTAGATAAACTAAAAAATAATAAAATTGAAGTTGTAATGCTTACAGGAGATAATGAGAAAACAGCAAGATTTATGGCAAAAGATTTAGGCATAGAAAATATTATTGCAAATGTTAAACCAAAGGAAAAAGCAGAAAAGATAGGAAAACTTAAAGATAATGGACTTGTAATGATGTGTGGAGATGGAATAAATGATAGTGTTAGTCTTGTTACTGCTGATATAGGTGTTTCTATTTCTACAGGAACAGATATTGCTATGGATAGCAGTTCAGTTATTCTTATGAATGATGATTTAGACAAAATTAATGATTTAATTTATATAAGCAGAAGAACTGTACGCAATATAAAACAAAATTTGTTTTGGGCATTTTTCTACAATGTTTGTATGATTCCTATTGCGATGGGATTATTTAGCAAATGGGGAATAGCGATGAATCCTATGTTTGCTGCATTTGCAATGACAATAAGTAGTATAACTGTTGTATTAAATGCATTAAGATTAAGAAAAATATAAAAAATTATCACTTGCATAGACTTATAATGTTTTAGACTTAAAAAAGTAACAGCATATTAAATAAATGAGGTAATAAAATGGAATTGGACCAAAAAAGAGAAATTAATAATATAGGACATCAAATAACTACTGATGTTAACTTTCGAAAAACAATATGGGTAAAGTTTGTTAAAGGAATAAAAGAATTCAAAATGATAAATAAGGGAGACAAAATTGCTGTGTGTATTTCTGGAGGAAAAGATTCAATGCTTCTTGCTAAATGCATTGGGGAATTGCAAAAACATAGTGATGAAGATTTTGAAGCTGAATATATATGTATGGATCCTGGATATAGTACAAAAAACAGACAGAAAATTTTGGATAATGCAAAACTTTTGAATATTCCCCTTACAATGTTTGAAACAAGAATTTTCGAAACAGTTGATAAAGTAGATGATAGAGCATGTTATTTGTGTGCTAGAATGAGAAGAGGATATTTATACAGAAAAGCCAAAGAGATGGGATGCAATAAAATAGCTTTAGGACACCATTTTGATGATGTTATTGAAACAATTTTAATGGGTATGTTTTATGGAACTCAATTTCAAACTATGATGCCAAAGCTTCATAGTACGAATTTTGAAGGAATGGAATTAATAAGGCCATTATATTTCGTAAAAGAAGCAGATATTATAAATTGGAGAGACAAAAATAATCTAGAGTTTATAAACTGTGCATGTAAAATAACAGAGAAAAATAAAGCTTTGAATATACAAGAAGTAGGCTCTAAAAGAGAAGAGATGAAAAGATTATTAAAACAATTAAGAGAAATGAACGAAGATGTAGACATGAATATATATAATAGTACTAAAAAAGTGAATTTAGACACTATTATTTCTTATTTGAAAGATGGAAAAGAAATTAGTTTTTTAGATAATTATTAAAATAAAAGACAAGAATCAAAATAAAAAAGATTTTGTCTTTTTTTGTTTCCCTAGGAAATCTTAGAATTATTACATAGAATGTTATACAAAAGATAATTAAATATAATAATATCCAACACTTGAAAATCCGTAAGTTTGAGGCTAAAATGGCACTTTATGACCTATTTAAATTAGATAATTTATATTATAAAATATAAGTAGAAATTTACAGAGGAAGGTGCTGTTATTATGAAGAACAAGTTTAAAGGAAACAAAGTATTACACATTAGTTTATTGGCTTTAATAATCACTTTAATAACTAGTGTAATAGGAACTATCTTTTTTTTACAAGCAAAAAAGGAAAGATTTATCTCAAGTTTAAGTCCTGAAAATCAAAGAGCAATTAATTATGAACAATGTCAAGATGGAGATGAAGCAGTAGATGGAACAAATAATGTTAAATTTAATGCTTTCTTTTTGCGTGATATAAATGGAGATGGATATGCAGAAAAACTAAAAGGAACATGTAAAGAGATTGGAAAAGAAGATACACTTTACATGGAATTAATTGTGCAAACTGGAGGACATTTAGAAAATGGAAAAGTAGAAATTAATGGACAAAATTTCTATTTGCAAACAGTACTTCCAAAAGATAATGAATTAAAATCGAGTTATATAAGTTCAAATACAAAAATAATTGAATTTGATAGTTTAAATAATGGAATACAAAAATTATTAACTGGAATAGTAAAAAGTGGAGACTATACATATGAATCTACTAGATACGATGCTATAGGAAACAATATTAATAATTATACAAGAAATGATAATAAAATAGTGTTTACAGGTACATTTATTCCTGATGGTGGAGAACCAATTGAAATAACAAAAGAAATTCTATTAACTGTAGATTGGTATGGTACAACAAATGCAGCAATATACTCAGGAACAGGATTTACTAATAGTACTCAAATATATAGTGACATAAGCAAGAGAATAAATGAACAAGATAGTAAATTTACAATCGATTTTAAGGTTAATACAGAAGAAACTAAAAAAGAATTAAATTTATACTCAAATTATGTTGATGGAACATTACCAGAATTAAATGGATATGCTCCAATAGAGGCTAAATTACTAGAAGGCGGAGGAAATTTTTCTTATGATGGAGAAACAAGAAAGTTTACAATATTAAAAACAGCTGAGACTGATTTGGAAGGGAATATTGTAAATAGTATATCTAGAAAAAATTCATATAAGGTTCAAGCAATATATCCAATAGAAGCATATCAAGCAATTGGAGAAGATAGTGTTACAATAAAAATACCTGTTTCAACATATTATGAAGGATATAATAATCAAAACACTGAATTCTCTAATCCATACAAATCTAATATAGCAGAAACAACAATTGTAGCAACTTATCAAAATCCAAAAGGAAATGTTGCAAATATAGACATTAAAGTAGGTGAATATAAATCTGATCCATATAAAAAGTATATTGTATCAAAACGTAAGCCTCTTAGAATATATAACGGAATGAGTAGTGAAGAATCAGATGATACATATTTAGTTAAATGGTATGCATATACAGGAACAGATGGAGAGAGCACTGGACTTACATTAAAAGAAAATAAAAACAATGAAGAAACAAATCATGATGAGTTTGTAAAAACAAATTCAAGTAAAGAATCTATGGAAGATATTACAAAAAATATTGGAATTTATTTTACAAATGCAGATACTTTGCTAAAAGAAGATGGAGAAATAAAAGTATATGATGCAGATACAGGAGTTTTAATTGAAACATTTACAAAAGCAAACTGGAATAAATACAATTCAAGTAATCCTTATAAATATGCAACACCTGTAAAACATATAAAAGTAGTTACAAGCTCTACAAATAAAGAAGCGGGATTATATATATATAACATAAAAGAATTAGATGATGAAGTAATAACATCAAAATATTCAAAAAATGAATTTAATCAATTACAATATATTCAATCAAATTTAGTAGGTTATATAGGAGAAAACTATATAGCAAAAAGAACACACCAAGCTGAATATGTTGCACCATATTCTATAGCTGAAATAAGTTTGAGTAAAGACATAATAACTACACAAGTTACTGAAAAGAATATGAATATATATTTAACAACAACTGCAAATGAGAATAATAATCAAATTGGATGGGTAAATGGTAGCTTTTTAGTAAAATTACCAGAAGAAATCCTAGATATAAAAATTAATGATGTTACAATAGATAATTCTTCTGTATCTATAGAAAGCAGCGAATTAATTGAAAATGAGAATGGTAGATTTATAAAAATAAATACAAGTAATTCAAATCCTGCAAGTTATAAAATAACAATAAATGCAGATATTACTCCAGATCCAAGAGTGGCTACTGTAACTAAAAATGTAGAATTATATGCATCAAATGAAGAAGCTGTAGAATATTACTATAATTCTCAAGATATATATGATGTAAACAATAATTTAAATACAGAAGAAAAAATAAACAAAACTGAAACAAGTATTAATTTAGTTTCACCAAGCAGCTTACTTACAAATCAAACAGCATCTAATTTTGATAGTGAAGAAACTATAATCGTATCTCCACAAATTGCAGATTTAACACCTATTTATGGAGAAACAACAAAAAATACAGTAAAAATTGGAGTACAGGTAAAAAATAATTATGCTAGTACAATTAGTGAAGTATTGTTACTAGGAAAAATTCCTTTTGAAGGAAATACTTATGTATTGAGTGGTGGAAATTTAAATTCTGAATTTACAACAACAATGACAAATGCAGGAATACAAATACCAGAAAACTTAGTAAATAAAGTAACAGTATATTATTCTGAAAATGAATCACCAAATAAAGATATAAGTGATGTATCAAATGGATGGAAAACAAGTAAACAAGTAACTGATTGGAGTAAAATAAAAACATATATTATCGATTTTGGAAATACTATAATAGATAAAGGTGATGAATATACATTCTATTATACACTTGAAATTCCAAAAGGATTAGAATTTAATAAAGTAGCATACAGTCATCATGGAATATATTTCAGCTTAGATACTGCTGAAGGAAAATACAGAACAAGTACAGAACCAAATAAAATAGGAATAAGAATTGCAGAAAAATTTAATTTAGAATTAACAAAATATCAAACAGGTAAAAACAAATTAGTACCTGGAGCAACATATAGAATAAGTAAATTATCAGATAATGGAGAAGTAGAAGACACTTCTACTGCAGTAACAAATTCACAAGGAAAGCTTGAAATAGGTAACTTATATGCAGAAAAAGTTTATGAAATAAAAGAAATAAAGAGTCCTGAAAACTATGAATTAAACGAAAATACTGTAAAGATAATAGGACATATAGATATGGCTACAGGAACACTAACTGCAGAAAAATTAGAAGGAACAATAAAAGACAATATACAAGTAATAAAAGAACAAAACGAAGATTATAAAGTAAGTATAAAGGTAGAAGATGAAGCAAAATTAAAACTACAATTAACAAAATATGAAAAAAATACAACAAATAAATTAGCAAAAGTACGTTATAAAATAACAGGAGAAGGCTTACCAGAAAGTGGAAAAATAATAACTACAAATACAAATGGAATAGCTACACTAAATGCCTTAGAAATCGGACAAGAATATACATTAGAGGAAGTAAAAGCTGAAGGATACTATTTAGCAAATTCTGTTAAGTTTAAAGTTACAAATAATAATGGAACATATACACCAGAAATAATTCAAGGAGAAGCAAAATCTAGTACAGTTTCATTAGATAATGAGATACCTACAATTAATTTAGAATTAGAAGATGACAAGATTCCGACATATACTTTAAATATTAACAAAATAGAAAAAGGAACAGGCGTAAATGAAGTACCAGTTGTAAAATTGGAAGGTGCTAAATTTAAGCTATATAAAGGAACACAAGAAATAGGAGAATATACTACTGATAATAACGGAAAAATTGTAATAGAAAATCTATATCAATATGAAGAAGAAAGACAATTAGACCAAACATATACTTTAAAAGAAACTTTTGCTCCAGAAGGATATGCAAAAACAAGTGATATAACATTTAAAGTAGAAAAACAAGAAGGAACATTAAAATTATTATCAGATGAAACATCAAACTACACAGTAGATGGAAGTACTGTAAAACTTACAATAGAAGATAGCCCATCATTTAAATTAATTAAAAAAGATGGAGAGACAAATGCTCTTTTACCAAATGTTAAATTCGCAATATATAATGTTGACGAAGGAGAAGTACCTGCAAAAAATAGTAAAGGCGAAATAATTGGTACAAAAGAAACAATAAATGGAAAAGAATATTACACAGTTACAACAAATTCGAGAGGAGAAATTACAGCTGATTTACCAGAAGGTTTATACAAAGCAGTAGAAGTACAAGCAGATGAAAAATATGATATAAAAAATAAAGTAAAGAATTTTGGTATAGGTAAATCAAGAGAAGGTAAAAAAGCTTTGCAGGCAGAATGGGCTAAGGCAGTTGGAGGAAGCGAAGAAGATCAAATAAATTCTGTAATAAGTACTTCAGATGGAGGATACTTAGTAGGAGGATATTTCAAATCTTCAAACATAGATTTAGGAAATAATATAGTTTTAAACAACAGTGGAAGCAATGACGGAATGATAATTAAATATAATGCAGATGGAGTTGCTGAATGGGCAAGACAAATTGGAGACTCTAAAGATGAAACTATAAGTTCTGTAATTGAAACATCAAATGGAGAATATGTAGCTGTAGGATATTTCAAATCTTCAAATATAGATTTAGGAAATGAAGTTACTTTAAATAATCATGGAAATGTTGCTTATACAGATGGTATGATTATTAAATTTAATAGTGAAGGACAAACAGTATGGGCTAAATCAATTGGTGGAAGTCAAGATGAAAAAATTAATTCAGTAGTAGAAACATCTGAAGGAAAATATCTAGTAGGAGGTCAATTTAACTCAGCTAGTTTAGATTTGGAAAATAGTATTAACTTAAATAATAATGGTAGCTCAGATGGAATGATAATTGAATTTAGCAGTGAAGGAATAACTCAATGGGCAAAGAGCATAGGAGGAAACTCTACAGAAAATATATATGATGCAATAAAAACAACTGATGGAGGGTATTTAGCTGTAGGAGAGTTTAGTACAGCTAGTATAGATTTAGGAAATAATATAACCATAAATAACAATGGTAATACTGATGGAATGATAATAAAATTCAATAGTAACAAACAAGTAGAATGGGCAAAAA
>OCVV010001361.1_pt1 | contig 11110 bp, 6 predicted proteins | sample 1539721 | NCBI WGS metagenome assembly OCVV01 (sample SAMN02144230, study PRJEB22623) | gut metagenome | biome: sheep rumen | host: Ovis aries | place: New Zealand | reverse complement strand
AATGCTAAATTCGATGAAAGATTATCGTTAATTGGAATGATGCTTGATTTGGTCGGTGAAGAATTAAGAGCCGTAGTTGAATCGGGACAGACAATGAAAGAGTTGACTTCTTCTCTGGTAGAATTTAAATGCTTGATTATAAAATCAGATAAAACACCATCAGATAATATGGCGGATGTTATTGATAAAAAACGAAATGAACTTGCAGCTGGTAAAAAATCAGGGGCACTGTCAAAAGATGCTCAATATAGATTAAAACAACAGATAAGAATCCTCGAAAATGAACAGGGATTGTTGTTTGGCATTGATAATAGTACAGAAGCATTTACGATAATAAAGAAGGATTTTGATGAACAGATAAAACTGCTGAAAAAAGCGTCAGTCGAGTCGGGAAAGAAATTATCGAATATGTTTGAATTTTGCGAAGAAGTATTTACTGAAGGACAAGAAATGTTGATCATTGTGACGGAGTTGACGATTAATCCGTATACGTCAACGTATATCAGCAAGTACGGCTGCGAAGAATACTTTAGGCATAATAAGGATTTGCTTATTTACGATAGACAAAAAGAAATTGAAGCAGAACTTTTGGCGTTAAAACTGGATTAAAGGAGAGGAAACTATGAGTGGAGAATTTATAATTGAGGATGGGGTGTTAGTTAAATACACTGGAGACGATATAAAGATAGTGCTTCCTAGTGGAGTTGCTGAAATTGGCGAAAGAGTTTTTGCAGAAAGCAAACGTATTACAGAAGTAATGATGCCGGATTCTGTTACCAAAATAGGTAGTTGTGCATTTGAAAAGTGTGTGAGGCTACAAAAAATACAATTTTCTAATAATTTGGAAGAGATAGGGTTCGCCGCTTTCAGGGGATGTAAAGCATTAAAAGAGATTGATCTTCCCGACACATTGAATTTTTTACATAGTTGTTGCTTTGATGGATGTATAGCTCTAAAAAAGATTAATTATCCTAAAGCTTTTATAGATATATATAGGCCAGATATATCAATCAAAAACCCAAGTGAACAGGTAAAAGTTGAAATTTTGGAAGAAGTTGTTCAAAAGGGAACATTACAGAATTTGATCGATGTACTTAGTGCATATAAAACATTTGAAGTGACAGCTCGTGCATTGGGTTTAGCAGCCAGATACCGAGGGGTAGAGTTTGTTGAAACATTAATAGAATATGGAGCTTCGTTTAAGTATGATAGTTCGATTGCGGAAGAATATGGAATGAAACAATGGGGTTATAGTACAGAGTATTATCTGATGATTATTCCGAAGAAGCTTGATTTACATATAAACAGAATGGGGTGGACAGCATATAGTCATTCAGCTATGTGTGGTATTCCTTTTATAAATATTGCTTTGGATATGGTGCCATTGAGTATAGATGAAAGAATCAGAGTAGTTAAGTATCTGGCAAAAAATAAGAAGGAAGAAATATCGTTAGATGAAATGCTTTTCGAGGCATTAACGACGGGGGAATTGGATTTTGCAGATGCATTAATAGAAATGGGAGTTGATCTTAATCAAACACATCCTTCTTATTATACAACGCGGAGAACAGAGCCTACTTACATTGATATGATTACTTCTGCTCCGCGATCAATGTATTGGAATTCTTATGTGGAAAGAATGTCCAACCTTAAACCCCAAAGTGTACTGCCGGTGTTAGAGAGATTTGGTAAACTTGCGGTAATGGCTGGGGAAAAACTTGTTATAAACCAAAATATGTTTGATCAAATAAAATGGAGAGATGATTCTTTGTCATATTTGATATATGCAGACGTTACAAGGATAAGTCAGAAAAAGATTATGGAATTAGCTGTATCTACGAATTCGATAGGGGCACTTAATGCTATGGCTGGAGCAGGATGGCTAAAGAGTACACAAAAACGCGAGGAATTAATTGATTTTGCACGTAATAATAAATACAAAGATGCACTTGCATGGCTTATGGATTATAAGAATAAAAATGTTGATGTTGCAAAGGAAATAGCAAAAGAAGAAGCGAAGATGATAAAGGAGCTCATGGGATCTAAGGAGCATGAAGAGAATCCTAATTCAGTTTCAGCACTCAAGAAAAATTGGAGTTATGAAAAACTGGCAGATGGAACATTACAGATTACAGGTTACAAAGGGGATGAAGAAGATGTTGAAATCCCGGTAAAGATTGGAAGGGCTTATGTTACATCAATAGGATGGGGGGCATTTTCTCCTGATTTAAACGGTGTAATTAAGAATAAAGAAAGCAGGAGGAGAATAAAAACAGTTGTAATACCTGAGGGCGTGACAGAAATTGGAATGAATGCATTCCGTGGTTGCGTGTCTCTTGAATGTATAAAGATACCCAAAACAATGAAAAAAATAGAATCATTTGCTTTTGAATTTTGTAGGAAGTTAAAGCAAATTAATATTCCGGAAAACACAATAATTGAGTCATTAGTGTTTGCTCACTGTAAAGCCTTGGAGAATGATGCTGGTTATATTATTATGGGAGATACACTCTATTATGGTAGTGATAGAATAAAGGTGGATAATTCCATATTGGTTGTGCCAAAAGGAATAGTTAAAATTGAATGCTCTGCGCTTGAGTCTTTCAATGAAAAAATTATTAAAAAGATAATTTTACCAGATGGATTAGTTGAGATAGGAGATGAAGCGTTCGAAAATAGGCTATGTGAGGAGGTTGTTATTCCCAATACAGTGAAGAAGATTGGAAGGCACGCTTTCGCGGGGTGTTCACTAAAAAGCATTCATTTACCAGAAGGGTTAAGCTATTTGGGAGAGGCTGCATTTGAAAAAAATGAGTTTAAGGAATTGAGAATTCCCAAAAGTCTTACAGAATTACCTTCAAAAGCATTCTTTTCATGCGGTCAATTGAGAGATGTATTTATTCCGGATACTGTTACAAAAATTGGTGAATTATTATTCGGAGAATATGGAAAAGTTGAACGTAGAATAGGTAATTTATTTATAAGAAAAGAAGAAAAAAGGGTGAAAAAAAATCTATGTATCCATACTCCAAGCGGTTCTNGTGGCAGAAGCGTATATGAAAGATTATAGTGGAATAAATGTATCAAATGATTATACGGAATAGTATAAAGAATAAATCATTACTATTTATGTGTTCATACCCAAAGATATAGATAATCTAAATGTAATCTGTAATTTGGAGAAAAAAGGGNGGATAAAATGAAAAACTATCAAAAAGGTATTGATCAGGCAATACAGAGCGGGGCTAAATTCAAGGATTATAGAAGCTTTTGTAAAAATTATAAATACAACCAGGAGAATTTCTACTCATTTATTACGAATAATTTTCATGAGGATGCTGTAGATTATTTGGCGTCATTAGAGATAATCCCATCAAGGAAGAAGATGATTATTTCAGGGATTGAATATGCAAAAAAGAATGCAAGACAATATAAAAGCATTTTTGAATTTTTAAACGAGTGTACTATAGATGAAAGTGATAAATCTAAAAAAATTGATGATTTTGATGATTATTTCACAGGATTTCCGTTTAATAAAACATCTATAAGCTTATTTTATGAGGACCTTTTATCTGTTGTGGTTGAAGACGGTTCGTTGGAGGTGATTGACTACTTGACCTCTAAAAACTTATTGAAAACTAGGCCGGTATTTATGAAGTATCAGAAGGCAATTAATAATGCTGTAAAGGATAATACGCATTTTAATAATTTTGATGAGTTTTGCAAGCATAATAAAATAAAATATGAAGGGTGCTACAATGAGATAAACAGTGTTTTGGGATCGTTTGTTATTGATTTTGATGCAGTTGATTATTTGTCATTGATAAATGTAATACCGGGAAGGAATGAATTAATAATATCTGGTATTAATAAGGGTGCTGAAACTGGTTTGCAATTCAATAATATTGATGAATTCAGAAATTATTGTATGGCGGATTCTGAATTGAACCAGTTTGTTGAAATGGATTCAAGACAAACATTCGAGTCTGCTTTGCGACATTTATATGGAGATGGTTTTGAGGATTATCTGATTTCTAAGGGGGTCATCAAAGATTCCAAACGACAAGTTATAGAAGAAGGAATTGCAAAAGCGAAGAAGGTAAAAAAAAGGTTTCAATCGCTGTATAGCTTTGAAAAATTCTGTAATTATGAATTTGATGATTTTGAAGACGTATTTGATAAACTGTTTGGCAGTGATCCGTATACATTTTTATCATCTAAAGGAATAATAGTAGGCGAACAGGGTAAGATTATCGCAGCAGTCAAAAAGGCAAAACTAGAAGGAAGGACATTTAATACTTTAGCCGATTTTAAAAAACAGTATAAAGTTAAGGTCAGTTTGGTAAATGATAACAATACAAGTGGACCGGCAGGGTATGATGATAGTTGTTTTGGGGGAGATGTAGCTGGGTATCTATACTCAAATGGGATAATTCCGTCTCGAAAAGATATTATAACACATTATGTAGATAAGGCTAAAAAAGAAGGGGAAAAATTCGATAGTATTTTTAGCTTTGAATTGTATTGTGATGAAGTTTCGGGATTGGAGGGAATGATTAAAAATGAGTTTGAAATGTCAGGCTTGGAGTTTCTAAAAAAACAGGGCATTGTTGCTGATAGGGATAAACCGCAGATTTCAGATGAAACAATTAGAGATCTCAAGAATATGATTAAGGCAAAGGTTAAAAATATTAAATCATTTGACGAGATAAAGATGACTGAAATAATTAAAGGCGGAGATTATATGGTGAAGTTAGCTGGTGGTGTTATTCGCTTTTATACTGAGATTTATCGTGAAAAAAACATAAAATGGGCTAGTATTAATGTAGGAAAAAAGGTCATAATCGAACCTTCTGAAGAATCAAAAATATTACCATTAGAGGTAAAAAATGAAAACGGAAGAATATTGGGAAGGATATGGAGCCATAGTATTGGAGGTGAAATTCTTCCGTTTGTTCAGCAAGGAATTGTATCCTTAGATAATTGTCGTATTGCATTTAATGATCAAAAAGTTCGATACAAAATAGTTTATGTTTCTTTTGACGTTAATATTGATTGTATTAATAAATATTCGCCACAATCATTATTTGATGATTATACTTGCTATACTATCAATAGGTGTGAGTTGCCGGTTGAGAGGATGCAAATAAAAGAGAGGATAGATTTATGGACACAGGATTCTTATTCGGGAATATCAAATGCCGTTTTCAGAGGATTGAAACCTCAGATTAATGCGGCTATTGATTATGCTGCTGATCAAGGTATAGTGCTTTACTCAAACGTTACTCAGACACCTGGAGTATATGAAATGAGGACAACAAAGATTTACGGCTCCGGAAGAATTGCTGAATACATTCAAAAGATTTTTCCAGAATTGAAAATGGTTGCCTTTTGTGAAAAAGGCGGAGATGGTTATGTTGTATATTCTGCACCCGGATGCAGTAATGAGACCGATGAACAGTATATTAGCGGTATAGATCATCATAATGAAGTGGAGCAAATTTATTTGTATACGAATGATCCGGATAAGGATATAAAGACAAAAGAACTTAGTCATATTGCAGGTTATTATGATGTGAATTATAGGTTCCCGTATTCAAAGGAGTGGAACAGTTTCAATTATCTTGTTGAAAATGACGGTTATTGGGCAAAAATAATAGGTGTAACTATACCTGAGGGAATAGAGGAAATAGGGGATTATGCTTACGCTTATTCGGATAGTCTAAAGGAGATTGTTATTCCTGAATCAGTTATAAAAATAAAGAAGAAAGCATTTGTTGGTTCGGAAAAGCTTGAAAAACCTATTATTAGAGGGAATATTTTCAGTTGGAAAGAGGATACTCTGATTCTGAATGCAACAGGTAAATCGGCATTGAACTGGAAGACAGCTACGAAGGCAGAAAAAACAAAAAAGGAAAAGATGGAAAAATTGGTAGAAATACCAAATAAAAATGAAATAGAAGGTATGAAATTCGCTGTTTCTGGACAATTGAATTCATTTCCGGATATGGATGCTGTAAAAGCATTTATTGAGGAGCATGGCGGAAAGATGTCTTCAACTGTTAATTCATTAACTGATTATCTTGTCACAAATGCACCAGACTCTAATGATTTTAAAACTTCTTTAGCCAGAGATCTGGGAGTTAAGATAATAACAGAGGAAGAATTGTTAAACATGTAGAAAAAAATCTGTGAGAATGACTTGATTTAAACATAAGGTTTCTTATATGAGAGGGAAATGGAGGTTTCATTATGGATATTGATTTTGATAGACTTAGATCTGATTTGGCTGATGATAGCTATGGTGCATTTTATGGCGGTGGATTTGGAGGAGCCTTAATGGAAGCATTTGATATCGAATCTGCTTCTGAAGACGAATTAATTCAGCTCGCTGAGGATAAAGGATTGGACTAAGAGGATTATTGTGAATAAGTATTATCAAGATAAGTATAAAAAACTTGGATCAAATATTGCTTTATACAGGCATGGAAAAAATCTGACCCAATTGCAACTCGCAGAGTTGGCAGACATTGACCGGAGCCATATGAGTGCAATTGAGTTGGGTAAGATTGGGGTGTCTTTGGATGTGATTTTCAAGCTGTGTGAATGTCTTGAGGTTACGTCAAAGGAATTGTTTGATTTCGATAATTGATATGAAAAGGGGGCGTTATATGAATATATAGTCCTTGCGGAAGATGTAAGCCGTAGAGATAATTGATGTTAGTGGCTACTGTAGCACTTGTGAATGTCAATGACAATATTATCCACACATTAGAGATTACAGAACACTTAGCCCAACATGATTACAAGAAGAACCTCTCAACCGGATAGGCGTCTCAAACCGCGACAGAGTATTTCATTAATAACTGAGGTGGGCGTATAGCCCACCCAATACCAAGAAGTATGTAGTATAATCAAATGTGTCTGACAAAAGGTGATAAAACTGAGAATTACATGACAAATAGTAAAGAAACGGAAGAATGCTTATAAAAAATGTAATAACGGATTCTTAATATAATATTGCCTCCGCTTTCGACACTGATACCGGAGCTTATATCAGGACTGGTGTCTTGGATGAGAATAACAAAGATACAGGTGTTGATCCGTTTATGGCTCCTAATTTTTCGAAGAAAGATATATTATTAACAAAATGATTTTTGACCGTTGTAATGTTTCATAATGTGGCTTAGAAAAGTAGAAAACTAAGAAAGGGTTTTATAAATAAAAAACTAATGGGAGGTGTAACTAATGGGAGAATATTATACTCATGTAGAAATAAGGTTTAAAGGTGGAGCTGAAGATACAAAGAAGTTTAATGAATTAATTCGTGTTATGGATAAGGAAGGTGTAATTAATAATCAGGACATGCTTAATAATATTAATCTAGATCATATTATTCAAAATGCGTTATTTGGAAAATTGGAAGATCGTGGTGAAAATTCTGGATTTAATTGTCGTTATTTTCCAGACTTTGATTTGTCTTTAGCTCCGATGTTAGTTGCTTCTTTATTTCCAAAGTGTAGTTTTTCTATGGAATTAAGATGGGAGTATTCAGTTGGCGGTGGTGAGTCCATACTCATGGCGGATTATAAGAAGGGAGAATTATTCTTTAGAAGGTGTCAAACAGATGCAGACTTAGATGAGGAAATTCGAGAAAAGCGTGATAATGGTGAAATAGAATATGATGAAATTGTGGAGATGCTACTAAAGGATAGAGAAAAGGTAAAACCGTTAAGATCTTTAGATTATGAAGAATCTTTTTATAAAGGGGATTTGGTTTCCTATTTAGGATTAGATAAAGATAAAATTAAATGTGATTTTTTTGATGAGAATGCTGGGCTTCTCTCTGACTGGGATGATGACTGGGATGATGACTGGGAAAAAAGGGAATTAAGAAGAAGATTATACTATGAAAAACTATTAGATGAAGTAGAAAATAAGAACGCATTGACAGGTTTATTGTTTGTATTGACAGGAGATTGCAATAATGCAGAATTAGATTCTTTTATAAGAACTCTTGGAGGTGAAACAAAGGATTATGTAGTTAAGAAGACAAATTACGTGATTGGAGAAGGCAGATGTAGCACAACAAAAATTGAAAGGGCGGAGAAGTATGGTATTGAGATAATAAATTTGAAACAGTTTTTAGCTATGTTGAATCTTTCGACTTTTGATGACCGGGAAGATGATGACGAGATAGATGATTTATTGGAAGAAAGAAAAAAAGAGTATTTAAGAAATAGATTATACTATGAAAAACTATTAGATGAAGTTGAAAATAAGAATGCGTTGACAGGTTTAAGGTTTGCGTTGTGTGGAGACGATGTTGCAATACGGGAATTATGTATATTTATAGAAACTCTTGGAGGTGAAGTATACAGTTATATATCTAAGACTAGTAATATTAATTACGTGATTGCAGTAGGCGATTGTAGTGGGCGTCAAGAGATTGAAAGGGCGGAGAAGTATGGTATTGAGATAATAAATTTAAAACAGTTTTTAGCTATGTTGAATCTTCCGGAACTGGAGATAAGTCAAGATAAATTGGAAAACGGACCCCAAAATGGAATAGATGAAGCCCTTATTGGTAAAGGGATAGAAGGCCTTAAGTTTGTTGTCACCGGTGACATAGAAGCATTTCCTGACAGAGATGATTTTAAAAAGTATATCGAAGAACATGGTGGTAAACTGATTGGAAGTGTTAGCTCAAAAACAGATTATCTTATAACGAACACACCTGATTCAGGAACAGTTAAAAATCAAAAAGCCAGAGAACTGGGAATAAAGATAATCAATGAGAAGCAGTTCTTTGATATGATAAAGAAGGATTGATTGGAACGGGCTAAAGATAATACGAGGAGGGCACATTATGGATATTGATTTTGACAGACTTAGATCTGATCTGGCTGACGACAGCTATGGCGCATTTTATGGCGGCGGGTTTGGAGGAGCCTTAATGGAGGCTTTTGATATCGAATCAGCTTCTGAAGACGAATTAATTCAGCTCGCTGAGGATAAAGGGTTGGACTTAGAGGAGTATTGTGAATAAGTATTATCAAGATAAGTATAAAAAACTTGAATCAAATATTGCTATATACATTCATAGAAAAAATCTGACCCAATTGCAACTCGCAGAGTTGGCAGACATCGACCGGAGCCATATGAGTGCAATTGAGTTGGGTAAGATTGGCGTGTCTTTGGATGTGATTTTCAAGCTGTGTGAATGTCTTGGGGTTACGTCAAAGGAATTGTTTGATTTCGATAATTGATATGAAAAGGGGGCGTTATATGAATATATCTATTTCAGAATCGGGTTCTGTAAGTATGAGCATGAATATAGATTTCAGGCTTTATGCTAAATTCCGTAATGAGCAAATATGTACGGATACATTATCAAAAATAACAGTAATTTATGATGAAGATGAAGAGTGTTCTTTGCTGGATATAGCGAAAGCTTTTAGAACATCTGATCTTATGACGTTATTATCTAAACATGATCCGATGGTTTATGCATTTGATACTGTCACTGCTCCGGAGGGTGAATCATTTTGCTTCGTTCATAATGTTTATGGATCGGAACAGGAAGCATTGTTAGCACTTGCCGTTTTTGGCCGGGCAATTATCGAATTGGCAGAAGATGATGTAGCGCTGATAATAGATATGACCGATTATGATAACGAGTACTTTGGCGATCATATTATGTATTATCTTGGCGGAGAATTGGACGAAGTAAAACAATATACAGTTAGAGGAGTAGCAGGATCAAGCCACCATGGTATAGAAATTTCTGATTTTAATAAAATGCTGAAAGATGCAGGGTTAAGTCCTGCTCAGAAGAGATATCTGAAGGAAATAGCGCCTGAACCACATCCGACAGATTTGATGGATTCGATGAAGTGGTGGACCATGAAAATGTCCTCTAGTAATAAAAAGAATAAAAAAACATCAGTGAAATCGCAAACAAAGGATAAGGAGAATACTGAGAAGAGGAAACGCATAACAGAAGATAAGGCTTCTAAAGATGAATATGAAAGACAAATGCAAGCGTTTATTAATGAGCGACCTATAATTCAGAAGAAGATTGATGAAGAGGTTGAAAAGGTTTCTGAAGAATGCAGAGTGAAGACAAATGAAGCAATTAACCTGATAGACATGGAATATGGGGATAAGATTAAAGCTGTCGAAAACGAGATAATTAAGAAAAACGAAGAGATATCTGCATTAATGCAAGAGAGAGAATCATTAGGATTCTTGAAGATAAAACGAAAAAAGGAGATAGAGGAAAAAGTATCATTGGTAGAGTCAAGAAAATATGAACTTGAGCAGGAAAGAAAAGGGTTGATAGAAAAAAAAGAGCATGATATTACACAAAAGATAGCAATATTTGGGAATGAAAAGGAAAAACAAATAAAACAAATAAAGCTAGATAATCCGTTGCCTATAAATCCGGATAGCTCTATTTGTAGATTTTATTTGGCAGCCTGTACAGAAGTTACAGCATATCTGGATTTTAATTGGAAGAAATATGGGGTAGATCCTACAAATCGTATTTATGAATATATGAATAAAGGGTGGGAAGTAACACTGTATATTGATGAATCTTTTGAATGGTATATGACATCAGAAGAACGAGAATCCTTTGTAAAAGAATTTGTACGCTACAATGAAAACAGGAATATCGGAGCGGATTATTCAATAAACATGTTTATGTCTTTTATGCTTGAAGCTGTTACTTATAAAGGGGTGGAAATAACATATAGCTTAAAAAATAGTAGCGTAAGTACAGTTATTATCCCTGATGATGAAGAATATGGGGTTGATAAGAAGAACTTCATCAAGGATTATAGTGAATTGAATTTTGGAAATAGGCTAGAACTATTGAAGGAATATGGAGATCTTGATAGATATGATATTCAGTATATTAATGACGGATATGCATGATTTTGAGCTATGCTATACTTTTGAAAGTTAGTGTCGGGAACAGAAGAATAATCATGGGAAGAGTCGAGAATTGAGGTTAGTAATTCTCGATTCTTTTTTTTATGTTTTTTGACATCGTGACACAGAAATTGCGAGGAATTGCGGTCAAAGGGCGGCCATTTTTAAGATA
>OCVV011096370.1_pt1 | contig 11111 bp, 13 predicted proteins | sample 1539721 | NCBI WGS metagenome assembly OCVV01 (sample SAMN02144230, study PRJEB22623) | gut metagenome | biome: sheep rumen | host: Ovis aries | place: New Zealand | reverse complement strand
AAATATTAGATTCTTTCGTATCTTTATTCATTTCAGAAAAAACACATATTAATCTATTATCTATTTTTATCAAATCAGTAAAAGCTCTATAATAATTCTCATCACAACTTATTACATATTTATTAATCATTTTACCTATCACCTTTCTAATAGTTACTGTGTCGTAATTATTACCTTAATACATATACCATTTTAACATATTCTAAAAATTTTAACAATTTTTTATAGCAAATGAAAAAAATGAACACTATTGTTCATTTTCAATTTTAGAATTTAATTGATTCTCAATTTCATAAATCCTATTAAAAAAGAAATTTATTTTTAATTTATCTTCTTCAAAAGTTGAATCTTCACTTTCATAAGATTCCAACATAGAATTATATAATTCTCTTCCATATCTAGATATGAACTCATTTTTAAATTCTTCATCCAATAAGTATTCTTTTAGTTGATAGTATAAATCATTAAACTTTTTTAGATTCATCATATCTAAATCCATTTCTTTAAATTGATTAATCATTTTATCATTTAATTCATATATTTTAGGATATTGATTCCTTGATTGTTCATTTGTTTGAATAGCACTATTTATATACATAGCAAAAGAAGATTTTAGTTCAGTATTTGAAAAAACAAATTTAATAACATCGTCAAAGTCTAATTTATTTAATTCCGTATTTAATACTTCACAACAACAATTATACAATTCCATTAATTGTTCTCTTGAAATACTTGTTTTAAATAAAATATACTCTTCTTCTTTATTTATTTTATCATAATGTTCATTTCTATTTCTAAAAGAATTAAATAATTCTTCAAAAGTATATTTAGTTGATACTTCTTTCCAAGTTCTAAGTTCAACTGGTTTGCTAATAATTGACTCAATTTTATTATAATCATCGAAATATACATTTTGATCCTTAAATGATCTAAAAAAGTTATATAAATTAATTTGAAACTGCTCATATACCCTATTAAAACTTGCTCGAACATCTAAATCAAATTTATCTTTTAATTGTTTTTCTATACATTGAAATTCATTTAAATATTTATCAACTTTATTTTTGCCATTTAAAATTGAAAACAATGTTTTTTTCTTTTTATCATCCACAATATCACCGCCTAATAATTTCAATTACTTATTATAGCATATATTTACTACCTATTATTATCTCTAGTTAAAAAAAGAAAGAATTAATCTTTCTTATCAAATAATTCTTCAACAATTAAGTCTTTTGAATGTAAGTTATTATTCTTACCTAATAATAAATTTTCATAAAATTTAACTAAATAACTATTATCTTCTTTTATTTTTAAATAGTTATTATAATAGTTACTTCTTACTAATGCATTTCTAAAATAAACTGATTTATCTTTGAATAATGTATTATCTACATTGTAACCTAAGCTAATTAAATATTTTTCAATAAAAAGTGCTGTAGTTCTAGTATTACCTTCTCTGAAAGGATGTACTTGCCAAATATTAGATGAAAACTTAGTTATATTGTTGATAACTTCAACTATATTCATTTCCTTATAATTTTTTTCTTTTTCTAAAGAAATATCATATTCTAAAGATTCAGCTAAAGTAGTACAATCACCATAAGCAACTGAATCATTATTTAATATTTTTTCATGTTTAGAAAAATCTATCTTTCTAAATTCACCAGCAAATTCATAAACATCTTGAAATAAAAATTTATGAACATATTTTAAATAATCTACAGATAATTCAAATTTATCTTCGTTTAATAATTCTACTATTCGAGCAGATACAAAATCACATTCCAACTCATTATGATTTATTTCATTTTTATTTTCTTTTTCAATATAATATTCTCTTAACTCTTTTTCTACTTCTTCAATAGTTAAATTACCTTCCACATTTTCTTCTAATAATTTTTCTAAATATTTAGAAGGTTTTAAATTATCTACTTCTTGAAGGCCAATAGCCATATCCCATTGTAATTGTTTAACATAGTTACTAGATTTATATTCTTCTTCATACTCATTAACACTTGAATCTAATTCTTTTTCACTCATAATTTAAACCTCCTAGCCATATATAATTATAACATATATTTTTTATAATATTATTAATTTTTTCTATTAGAAGCAGATTCTCTATTCCTACAATCAACCAAGAATATAGTTTTATCTATTTCTGCTTCTTTACTTTGATCTTTAATTATTTTCATCGAGCGATCATATTCTTTTTCATTATAATAAAATATTACTATTACTTTTTTATCAGTACCATTTGCTTTTTCATATACTTCCACTTGCTTAAAAACATTTTGAAGTTTTTTATTTGAAGCTAATTTAAATTCAACAACAGTCGTATCATTTGCCCCAAAAGATACCACAAAATCAGCAGGTCCATCACCATTATCTGTTTCTGCATCTATTTTATAAAAAGTTGCTCTCCAAACAAATTTAAATAGTATTTGTAAGTCTTTTTCAGAAGAATACATAACCTTATCTTTTCTAGATTCATAAAATAATTTATATCCGCCTTTATTTTCAAATATTTCCTTTAAGAATTTTACTCGTGCAACAGTTTCTGATAATGAATTCTTATTTTCTAATTTCTTCTTGTATTGTTCATCAATAATTTTTACTAGTAAGTCTCTATTAACAATAAATTTTGTTACTTGTTCTTGAACTTCAGCTTTTGTTACATTATTAATTTCTTCTTTTTGAGATTCTTTAATTTTTATATAATAATCATATATTTCTTTGTGTTCTTGTGCAAATTCTTCAAAAGAAATTTTCTCAATCTTTTCTTCTTCAGATTGTTTTGGATCTTTCTTCATATTTTTGCATTTAGCATGATAATCTAAAATAGCTTTTTTAATATAATTATCAATTTGTATGCGAAGAGTGTCATTTTCTATAGAATTTCTTACTGTCTTATAACTTTCTAAAAAATCAGTTCTATTTATAGTTTGTTCATCTTTTCTTAAAATATCAAAAGGTGTAAGTAAAACATATTCTATTTCGTTTTTTTCGTTTACTATATATGGTAAATAATAAGTTTTTGAAACAAAGCATTCGGTTTCATAATTAAACTCAGCTTTATCTACTGAAATATTCATAGCTAGGGATTCATCTTTTATATATTTTTTTGCAAATTTCTCTGTATATTCGCACAGGTATCCTTTAATTAAATTTACAGTTAAATCGCTTATTTTATCCTTTCCACTACCGGGAATCAAAAGCATAATTTTTTCAATATGCGTGCCGTTACTAATGTTGTTATTTTCTAAAACAAAACCAATGTTTTTATATAAGAATTTAGCAAATTCTTTATCTAACGCTAATCCTTTATTTCCATGCATAGAATATCCTAACCAATTGTTACACACTTCATTAAAAGAAAACCATGTTTTAATTTCAGCCTTATTCAAACCTAATTTTGCCTTTTTTGCTAAGAAATACATGTACTTTATCATATTATTGTGTAATTGTTCATATTCCTTTTTTTCACTATTAAATATTAAAATTGGATCTATAAACATAGGAATATCTGAAACCAAAGATATATCTACAGCACCATAATCATTTATTATTTTTCTACTTACATTAAATTTTTCTGAAAACACATTTTCACCTCTACTTCAAAAAAAATAAGCAGTATCCATCTTAAAATAAGACGATACTGCTATCTTATGTATTAATTATACCATATTTTGGTAGTTTAACATATATATTTCTCGAAGAAAGTTAATTTACCACGAGAGCCTTCACCACCACCTGCATTTATGTGATTAGAAATAACAATAACATTAGGATCACTCCCATAAAAACCAAGAATTTTATTAACCCTATCAGTAGGACTTAAAGTACTATCATCTAATCTAGTAATAGAAACAGGAATACCCAATTCCTTAAACCTATCATACATATATTTAGAAATATCCAAAGTTAAATTCTTCTCAATAATACCATTACCAGAAGCACCAGGATCATCTCCACCATGACCTGGATCAATAACTATCCTATAATCATTCATAAAAACCTCCTCAAATTATTCTATGAAAATAAAATAAAATAGTTATATATTGATTTTATAAAACAAATAATTTATAATGTTAACAGAATGGAGGAAAAATATGAAATGTACAAACTGTGGTAATGATATTAATCCAAACGAAAAATTTTGTGGAAGCTGTGGAGCTAAAATATCAGAAAACACACAAGTAACAAATAATGCAAATATAAATAATACAAAATCGACTAGTATGAATAAACAAGCAATTGGAAGTATTGCATGTTCAATAATCTGTCTTTTCATATTCTGGTGGCTAGGAATAGCAGGAATTATATTAGGTGCACAAGCACTTAAAGAAATAAAAGAAACAAATGAAAGCGGAAAAGAACTAGCATACGCAGGTATCACAATTGGCGTAATAGCTGTATTATTATTCCTTGCAGCAAAATTCTAAAAAAAAGGCTATTGAGCCTTTTTTTCTTTACACTTTTTCTTTTCCTTTAAAACATATTGAGTAACCGCTGTCTCAATCTCAGAAGCTGCACTAGATTGAATATTAGATAAAACAATAAACTCTTTTACTGTATCAATCTCAATCTTAGCCCATATAATACCCATCTTAACTTTAATATCATTAAACATCTCAGGAGTAATAGCTAAAAAGAAATAACCAAATAAAATTCTCTTTCTAGCAATCATAATTCTTCTGTCAGTAATAGCAATAACATAAGTAGAAAAAATATCATACGAACTTGGCCCTTTCTGAGCAGCAAAAACATATCTAATCTTTTCACCATCATTTAAATGTTTTGCTAAAATTTTACTATGTGCTTTTAATCTAAAAGCAATAGTTAAAGGATGTTTTCTTCTAAACTTTTTAGCATTGCGATATATAAAATTAATAGCTTCCTGTAACATAAGACACCTACTTTATAAATTCATTTTTCTTAAATAATTCAACATATCCATCATGGTCTAATTCACCATTAACAGAATCAATTACATCACTATCTTTAACAATTAATGTTAAAGGTGTACCCCATTCATTTTCAGTTAAATAAGACAAATATTTAGTAAACTTACCCTTTTCTTCATCACTTAATTTAGTTATATCTAAATAATTAATAGTTATTCCATACTCTTTAGCAATATCACTTAAAATAGGTTTAACCTTAATACAATGAGAACAAGTTGTTTGACCTAAAACTAAAATCTTTTTTTCACTAGACTTAACAACACTCTTATAACCATTGTAATCAACATAATTTAAAGCTAACTTCGCATCTTTAGATACAAATTCATACTTCTTTAAAAAATCAAGTAATTCTTGCTCATCAACATAACCATTTAAACTATCAACAACTTTTCCATCCTTAACAACGATAGTTAAAGGTGTACCAAAACTATTCTCATCAACACCAATGTTTTTTAATAACTTTTTAAAAACACTAGAAGTCAATTTATTAGTATTAACATATAAATAATCAAAACCAAAATCATCACTCATAGAATCAAGACTAGGTTTAAAAAGTTGACACCAACTACAATTATCCCTTCCTATCATAACTAGCTTATTCTCACTTCCATTAAAAGCAGAATAAAAATCATTTAAATAAGTTTTACTCTTATGACTTTCATAAATACTACCACCAATTATTAATAATATAACAGCAGCAACAATTGAAAGTAAAACAATTATCTTTTTCTTCTCGTCCATAAATACCTCCCATTAGTGTATAAACACTATAACAATTATACACTAAAAAAGAAAAAACAAAAACAGAATATAACAAATTTATAAAAAAAAGACAAATTAGTCTTTTAATAATGACGATATAATTTTTCAGAATTTGCTTCTAACTTTTCAAGATTATTCCTATTAGAAGAAACCTCTACTTCACAATCATAATCCATATATATCTTTCTATCATTAATATCATGAATAATCTTCTTAACTAAATTAAACTCATAATCATGATTATAACTAAAAGAATAAATATTATTATCAACACTCTTAATTATTTCACAATTTTTAGTATTCTTATACGTTATCTTAATATTTTCATCATCAGATTCATTAAAAACAAAATTATAACCAGCAAAAGTAATATTATCAGCCATATCAATATACTCAGTTTTAATATCATTATACTTCTCATCAAAAGAAACAATATCAAAATTACTAAGCCCAATTGCCGATAAACCAATACCACAACCTAAAACAACTAAAGAAACAACAAATATAACTGCTAATAAACTCTTCTTAGACTTATGACAAAAAACAAAATCATAAATGAAATTTAAAATAACATAATTCATTACAATAAGTGAAATTAAACTTATAATAATACCGACAAAAAATAAACCAGACTTAGCAATCATAAAAGATAAAATCAAACATAAAGCAAAACCAACAAGAGAAAAACAAAACATAATACCAAACATTGCTACAAAAAATTTAACACATATAACAAAAACCTTTGCTATATAATTAATAAATCTATATTCAGAATGCTTTGGATCACGAATAATTATTCTTTCATTTTTTTCAACACTCTTTAAAGCCTTCTTTTCATCATCCTCAATAACACAATAATCCAAATATCTCATCTTAAAAATATACAAAATAAGAACAATAGCTAAAACTATATAAGCAATTATATAAATAGACTCAAAAATATGAAAAATAACATTATAAATTCTATAGCCTAAAAAAGATAATAAATTAGTAACTACAATATCCCCAATCATCCCAATAATTAAAAATACAATAATTAAACTTACAACAATCAAAAACTGTTCAAATAAACATTTAAATTTTTCCTTAAAAGACATACTAGAAAACATACTAATAGTTTTATTAATATACTTAAAAAATGAATCAATAAACTTATTAATACTATTCTTAGCTTGCTTAGTATTATTTATCTCATGAACATCACTATTTAATAGATCATCCATACTTAAATTAAATATTTTGCACAATTGAACCATCTTATCCATTTCAGGATAAACAACTCCAGACTCCCATTTAGAAATAGACTGTCTAGAAACACCTAATTTATCAGCCAAATCCTCTTGAGATAAATTCCTATCTTTTCTTAACTTTTTCAAATTATCTGAAAACTTCATAAAATCCTCTCCTTTACAACCAAATTATATTATAATCAACCGGTTGCAAACCACCAATTTTAACATACATTTTGTATAATTTAAGTTGCATCTATAAAAATTATATCTTTTTTGCATCAAAAATGCTAACAATATCTCTCATTTCAGAAATAAGATCATTAATATCCTCATTCATATTCCAAACAGCATCCTCACTTAAAACACCAGCCTTAATAACAATACTTCCATTATCATGCTTTTCCTTATCCTTAAACCATTCTTTACTACCATAATACTTATTAATAGAATCAATATTCTTAATATTATTCTTAAACAACTTCAAAGACTCTTCCAGTTTAGAAACACTTAATAATATATCATCCAAATATTTCTCATTTTTAGAAATTCTATTCATCAACAACCTCACCAATTATCATATAATGAGCAGGAGCATCACCACTATAACACTTTAAAATATCAGAACTAAACTTTTCCTTATCCAATTGTTGAACATAAATCTTTCTAAGAACAATAGTCTCACTAGCCTCCTTATAAGTAATACCATTATCCAAAAAAACAGGACTAAAACCACTCTCATTAACCTTATCAATATCACGACCAGAATTCCTACCAAACATAGTTAATATATCCCTATACTTTTCATCAAAAAAAGACAAAGTAAAATAATCACAACCTTCTAAAAATTCAAAAGTATACCTATCAGGCCTAATATAAATAGTAACAATATTCTTAAACCATAAAGTTCCCATGCTACCCCAAGATATTGTCATAGAATTAAACCTATCCTTATTACCAGCAGTAACTAATGCCCAATCCTTATTAAATTTTTCAAAAGGATTTATCTTATCCATAAAATCACTCTCCAATAATATAATATCACATAAATAAAAAACTCACACACAATTATGAGTTTAATACTTTTTATCTTCAGTAATCTTTTTCATATATTGAACACTTTTAGAACTATAATCATTAAAATTTTCTTGATATTCCCTAGAATATATATAATCTGTCAACAAAGCAACAAAATAATTCATCGCGCTATTAAAATCATCTTTAAATTTTAACAATATATTATTTATTTCTTCTGTTGTAAAAGAAATATTAATACTATCCTTTAAAAAATCATACTTAGGATTCTTACGCAATAATTCCACAAAACTTTTAATTTCAATTCCTAACTGCTTTTCCCAAGAAAAATGATCTTCAAAATAATCATCTAAATTAATTAATATTGAAAATTTTTCCTTCCATCCATTATCAGAACATAAAATATTTTCTATTCTTTGCTTATAATCAGCAGGTATTGACGCAATCCCTTCATTATTATTTGCCATAGTAGCAAGCATCAAAATAGTAAAATCATTTAAAGATAACACTTCTCCCATAAAACCCTCCTACACAAATTATAACATATATAAAGAAAAAAGTCCTACAAAATAAGACTCTTTATTTGTCACAACATTGTCTGTACTTTTTGCCCGAACCACATGGTAAAAAATTAAAACAACTGGGTAATTTTTTCCTTTTAAATTGGTATTTTTTATTTTAAATCAATAATTTTTTACTCAATAATTGTAAGTTTTTATTCAACAACGTATCTAATAACGTATCTAAAAATTATAATATATATTATTTAATTATAGTTGCATTTTCAACATACACTTTGTGATACATACTTATCTTTTTGACAGTACCACAGAATGTAATAGTATCGCCTTCTTTATATGATGATAGTTTCTCTAATTCAGCTTTATTAACTTTAATATATGATCCTGTGTAATCACCTTCCTCAATCGGCGTAATTATTTCATTATTTTTAATTTCTTGAATGGCTGTAGTGAAGATATATGAGTTACCTTTATATTTCTCATCATCATACGGTGCTCCTTCTTTTATTTGCTTAAATGTCATATTTGGAAGTCCTGAACAATCCATCTTAACCCAATTATCTTCTTCAATCTTTCTATTATGTATAATAGTATATGATATTACTCCTGCTATAATTATAATCAAAATCCATTTGATTAACTTTTTTTGAGATCCACTTAGTATTAGTTGCGGATTATTGTTAAAACTATATCCTAGTCTATTCTTATCTTTAAATTGTTTACCACATTCTTTGCAAGTGTAAATTTGTTCCTCAAAAACTATCTTTCTTCTATTTTTTCTTTTAATCTCATAATCAACATTTTTAGAACCACATTTAATACATTCTATATTTGAATGATACATTTTTTCAGTTTCTTTTTCAGAAATATCTTCAAAACAATAAGGACACTCTTTTGCATTTTTATCAACTTGATGGCCACAATATACACAATACTTCATATTATTCACCATCCTCTTTTAATGCTTTAACAAGGACTTTTCTTGGTTTAGATCCGTTTTGTGGTCCTATTATCCCTTGTTCTTCCATGTGTTCTATTATACGGCAGGCTCTATTATATCCAAGTTTAAATCTTCTTTGTAATAAAGATGCTGATACTTTTCCACTTGATATTGCAAATTCTAACGTTTCTTTATAAATTGGATCGAATTTCTCATCATCATATCTATCTATATTATCAATTTCCTTTTTTTCTATTCTTGGTTCTTCGTCAGCAATTTTCTTGGATTCATCTTTTTCTTTAGTTGATTCTAATATTTTATTAAATTGATTTCCAAATAAAACAAGCTTACTTTAAATATCATATGCTAATTCGTGATTTGAAAACTCAATAACAGTATGAATTCCATTAGGAGATTTTATTGTCAATTCTCCATATTTGCAAACAGGATATTTTCTGTTATTATTAAATCTTAAATCTCTAGAACCATCTCTATTAGTATATCTCCACGTATAGTCAACCACTTCTGCATCTTTATACACTCTTTCACTCTCAACAAATCTTTGTGAAGATATTCCAAAAAACATATCTCTATACGTACAACCAAAAACTTTTCTGAAAGGTTTAAATACTAAAATTCTATCAGGCGTAAAATACATTTTTTGGTTTCTTAAATTTAAACCATATATATCAATGTTTGTTTTTATAAACGAAGGTAACTTACTCATAATAAATGCATTATTTCTATCTACATTGTTACCAGCTCCTGCATTATATTTTGTATTGAAAACTCTCGTGCTAGAATTTATTTGCCATAATTTTCTAGATTGTGATAACGTAATCCAAATTTCTTTTAAAGAGTTATACATTTTTCTGCTTTCATCATCAAACTCATAATATAATTTAATTTTCATTGTTGTAGCTATTAGTATTTTTAAGAATACTCCAATAAGAAATGCCAAACTAAATGCTGGATGAACAACAACAAATAATGTTAAAAATAATAATATATTTGCCAATCTATTAAAAAATACTACTCGATTAATTTCTTTAAGAATTGGATCATTTTTTCTTATATCCTCAATAGGAACATTTTGAAACAATTCTGTTTCACCAGTAATCAACTTTGATTCTTCATGATATTCTGGATTGTTATTTCTTCTTCCACCTTGTTGTTCAACATAAGAAATGCCAGTTCCGGGAATAGAATAGGTCTGTCTTGTACCACCATTTGCTAATTTAGTTGTTCTATACCCAGGAAATCCCCAGCTATATCCGATACCAGATTTACTTAAATTAATTCTAAACCCTAGGCCTAGATTTATGCTTTTTCTTAATCTCCATCCCATAAGTATCACTCCTATTTTAATTATAACATAATTACATACTTTTTAATTAAAATAACCAAAAAAACGTATCTAAAACGTATCTAAATGCCTTTTTTGATGCAAAATTACCTAAAAATTGTAAGCAGTAAAAAGCTCGCAAGCCCTTTATTTATAAGGCTTTGCGAGCTTATTTTCCACAACACTGTTTATACTTGCGTCCACTGCCGCAAGGACATGGATCATTACGACCTACTTTAGTACTCTTCTTTGGAGTTTTCTTAGCTAATTTACTTTCATCATCAGCTGCTTTACCTTTAGCTACTTCTT
>OCVV011254051.1_pt1 | contig 11113 bp, 7 predicted proteins | sample 1539721 | NCBI WGS metagenome assembly OCVV01 (sample SAMN02144230, study PRJEB22623) | gut metagenome | biome: sheep rumen | host: Ovis aries | place: New Zealand | reverse complement strand
CGCAGATCCGCAAACAGCCCTTCAACCGTGGTCTCCGGTGAGTTCGTGTAATAGTACGTGACTGTAGACATATATATCCATTTGGTGATGATCTTATTCAGTTCCAGGGTCTTCAGTCCATACTCATACTTGCCTAACAGGTACATTACATAGCAGTATACGACAGCATTGGAAGATGCGACAAAATCCCCGCTCACATACCCCGCCTGGGCAAACAGGTTCAAAAAAGCGTGCCAGTTGTTCAGGTTGGTGACCGTGTTCAGCGCCTCCTTAAATGTCTTGAGGTTTTCATCCCTGGTCGCAGAGGTCACGATCCCCGTCTTCAGGTCCTTGCCCCGCATCAGCTGATAAGCATACCTTAGCCGTGCACGATGAAATCCAAATCCGACAGCAACACGGATAAGGTGCACTGGATCCACTTTAAGGATGTGATTGTATGCCGTGCCATCTGCAGCAATACGAGAAGCCTCACAAAACTTGTCTATCTGGTCGTGGACGTCATTATCGAATACAGCCAGGAGTGTTTCTATGAAGTTCTTCTCTGTCAGCTTCTGCCCGCCGGAATTGACACGCACGAAGATCTCAGAGACATCCTCCTCGTCTGCCTGGGCGTTGATACGCAGCGTAGGAAGGGAATATATCTTCAGGTCAAGGAGCGCGTTAATATTGTCTTCGACCGTGATCTCTTCATCTTCGGACAGAATAGGTTTCCCGTCTTTTTCGCGGGCCTCATTCAGAGTCTTGATGTAATTTTTACGGAATTTTGTGGTCGCATGTGCTTTATCTGCATCAAAGACTTCACTGACGCAAGTGATAAACTCAGGAGAACGTTCGACAGCCATTGTCCAAACCTTGAACTCACTGGTAAGAGGATTGAAGCCAATTTTAATAGGACGTTCTTTATAATTTTTATCCTTGATCTTGACTCCTTCCATCGCGGCCAGGAGGGCTGTAAGACGCTGCTGCCCGTCGATCACGAGGTCATCAGGAGACTTATATGCTTTTTCATTGTCGCCGATATGGCTTGTCCTGTCGTAGTTTTCCGGGGATTCCCAGAGCATGATATAACCGATGGGGAAGCCCTTCAGCATGGAGTCCAGCAGGTCACGTACTTTACTGTCACGCCACACGAACGGACGCTGCAGGTCGGGGAGACCGATTCTGCCATTCTTCACGTCATTGATCAGATCTCCGACCTTGCTCGGGATGTTGGTGAATAATTCCTTGCCCATTTTCTATTCCTCGCTTGTCTTGTCTGCTACTTTCACCTGACCATTCATCAGCATTGGAAGAAGGAAGTCACGGAGAGAGGCAAGTTGCTGGTTTTCATTAAAAGCATTTGCTTTCATAGCAAATATGTTTTTAGTCTGTTCATCGAAAGCATTCAATATTGCCTTTGGCGGCAGTATTGTATTCAGCCCCTGCAACTCAGAAATGCGAATACCTTTAAAAACACTACCGGCAGAACTTCCCTCGGCTTTTTTTATAAAAGCATCACTCATGAATGTCATGTAAAGGAAAATCGATGTCATGTTCTGGTAATTTGGCCTAATTGAAAACACTGATTCATTGATATCCCAATCCTCTGGTATCTCTGTAATAACATGACATCTTCCAAGGGGTGAAATGCTCGCAAACAAAACATCTCCTATCTGAATATCTGACCTTCTATGAACAATAGCTCTTGCATCCTCATCAATCATGTCACAGGATGAGAAATCTATAGTGCCTTCCTTAGTCAAGTTTTTGACTGTAAGATACCTAATCTTTCCTCCTGTATTCAATCGGAAATTGTCACGTGGGTTTAAGCCTGTATTGATAGAAGCGATGCATTTTTCGAATGATGTTACTTCCCACCCCTCCGGTATCTCTCTTTTCAGTTCTTCATTCCAGACCATTTTCCCGCCGGAGGACTTGTAGGGCCTGCCGTTCTCGTCCGGGAAGTCGAACTGGACGAACCAGTAGTCATAGAGGAGCTTTGCCATGGATTCGAGGTCGGAACAGATGGATGTATTGATTCCTATCTTTTGTTCAATTGACGAAAAAACAGCCTCAATTGCATCCTGTTTTTCTTTTGAGGGAGCAGATATAACTATTGACTTTAGTATATCTGTATTCATCGACGGCATAGTAGAGCCGACAGCACCATTAATTAACTGTTTCTTAACACTGTCCAATTTCAAATAATGTGAGACGTATTTAGGATTGATCTCATTGTCATGTATTCTGACGCGGATACAATCCGACCCTTGCATCCACCCATCATATCTATTATCAATAAATGCATGTCGGTCAATTGAGCCTTTTCGACCAAATACAATATCATTTTCTTTTAATGTATGTTCAGACAAACGAGATAATGTTTCCCTAGAGACCATGTCAAGGTCGTTATCTATTATCTCCCCATATCCAATATTCCTAACATTGATTACAGGGATTCCTTCAGCCACATACTCATTTGCATGAAGCTGTGTGCCAAAAGGACCTGTTTTTAATTCAGCGATGCTGCCAAGCGATATTCTTTCACCCATTAAATAACAGACCTCCTATCTGCCTCATAATATTATCTTCCAGCATATGCCCCTTCTGGAACTTCTCTGACAATGACTTCTTGTATGCGTCCATCTTTGCTTCGAACTCCTCAGCAGTGATGTCCACATACTCGATCTTCACCTCGAAGTACTGCCCCGCGGAGAAAGAATAGTTCTTCTCTTTGATGTCGTCATAGAAGACAGAGACAGAGAAATCATCATCTTCCTTGTGACCGATGAAGGTATCGATGATCCGCTGCTCCTCGTCATGGCTAAGGACCGTCTTCTGGTTCTTACCATCCTTGACCTTGGTCCCCAGCTTGGAGGCATCCATCAGGAGAACCTTGCCCTCAGTATTTGCCTTATCAACAAAGAGGATACTGACGTTCGTTCCCGTGTTTGCGAAGATATTGGATGGCATGGAGATGACGCCCTTGAGCATCTTCTCGTCGATCATCTTCTGGCGGATCTTCAGCTCGATGCCGCTCTTTGCAGTAAGGAAGCCCGTAGGGACGACGATCGCGGCTTTTCCATTCGCCTTGAGGCTGTAGAGGATATGCTGGATGAACAGCAGATACACAGCCATAGATTCCTTCTTCTTGTTCGGGATTTTCGGTACCCCGGCAAAGAAGCGGCCTGTGTCCTCCCACTGCCTTTCGATCTCATCCCTGGTAGAAGAGAAGTCAATTTTAAAGGGGGGATTCGATGTGATATAGGAAAACTTCTTCAACCCGGACGACGGGTCCTTCTCCACCATGTAGTGGGCGGGCCTCAGCAGGGTGTCTCCCTGGATGATGTTGCCGAGGGACTCTGTCATGCCGTTCAGCATCATGTTCAGGCGCAGGAACCGCGTGGACTTGTTGGATATGTCCTGCGTGTATACGATGGCCCGGTTGATCTCGCCTTCTTTCCCAAGGGCATTTGCGAGGTGCAGGATCAGGGAGCCGCTCCCGGCTGAGGGGTCATAGATCTCCGCCGCTTCAATCTTCTCGCTCATGCCGACCAGCACCTTCGCGATGATACGGCTCACAGCCTGGGGCGTGAAATACTCGGCATAGACGCCGCTCGCCACGTTGTACTTGGTGATCAGGTACTCGAAGATGGTGCTGTAGAAGTCAAAAGTGTGGCCGTTCGCGGTGATCTGCCGGAAGTCGAACTTGTCCTGCGTGATGATTCTGAAGATGCTCTGAACAAAATTGTTCTTCCGCATGTCTTCCACACCGTCCGTGATGCTGTCAAAAAGTGCGTTCTTCTGCCCGCCGGCAGTCTCGATCTGGAAGCGTTCGTTCCTCGTGTTGTCCGAGATCCTCTTCAGGGCATTGTTGACCTTTTCCGCGAAATCATCGTCATTGATATTGGCTACAAGGGCCTGGATCGTATCCGTATAGCTGAACGCGACTTCCCCGGCATATGTGTCGTAGAAGGCGTCCAACTCGTCGTTCTCGTTCAGTAGCACTTCCTTTACCGTCTCGCCGATCTCATCCGCGAACTGCTCAAGGTTGTACATGAACTTGTCGTTCAGGAACTTATAGAGGAATACATTGGAGATGATCCTCTCCTCGGACGCCTGGTTGGCAAGGCCGTAGGACGCGCAGAGGCCCTGCAGCTCGTCGATCATCTGCTTGATCCGGGATTCCATATCAAAAATCGTTGTCATGCTTGTCTGCTCCTGTTCTTATAGCTGTTTGACCGTCATCAGAACATCTTCATGTTGGTGTACAGTTCCCCGATCAGGTCAGCGGACCAGTCCTTCAGGGAAAGCTTCTTGTAAAGCCCGAGCCTCAAAAGGGTCGGCGTGACCTGCTTCTTGACGCTGGCGACAAAGGCCTCGCGCCCGGAGAGCACAAGGAGGTTCATGTCTTTGATGTCCTTGACCGCATCGTAGATGATGTCCAGCACGGATGCGATGTCTTCCTTCCGGAACTCGCTGTGGACTTCCGCGGCGTCGATAAGGGTCTTTACGAACGCGAAGTCCCCGCCGTATCGTTTGGCCATCCTCTCGTTCTCTTCGTTGATCTCGCGCATCCGGCGGAGGACCTCCTCCATCTGTGACGTGAGGTCTTCGAGGTTGTCGATGTTCAGGGCCGCGAACAGCTTCCGGAGGAGCTCGTCCAGCTTGATCCACTCCGCCTGGTTATGGTTCTTGTTGCGGTTGATCTCTTTATGGATATCCTTGACTGTCCTGGACATCCTGTCGAACTTGTCATTCTCCTGGAACTTGAACTCCTTCGTCCCCTCAAAGAGCTTTTCATCCATCAGGGATATCTGTGTCTTGAAGAACTCATAGAGGATGTTCACGACCTCACTGTTGGAGATGACAGACATCAGGTCTGTCGGCTGAGAGGACAGGTTCAGGAAGTCGATGCGGTTCTGGGTGACCTTGAGGAGGCTCTTTACCTTCTCCATGTCAATCTGCTCCGCATATTTGTCCGCATGGGAGAGCATGAACTCCGTATGGCAGGTCTTGATGCCGTTCAGGAGGCGCCTGATCGTAAAAAGGGCTTCCTTTGTGAAATATACGAGGCGTTTGTCAAAGACCGCCAGGTTCGACGTGTCGATCATCCCGTCGAGCTCTTTCTTGTAGTCGAGGTATTTGTTGTTGATGTCATCAGGCCCGACGACAAGGCCGATATAGCCGCCCTGGCCGCCGTCATCCGCGTCGCCAAATTCATCCTGCAGCTCTTTCAGGTACGCCTCGATCGTGCGGTCGTACTCCGCCTGGATGTCCACGAAGTCCACGATATAGCCGAACTCATAGACCTTGCCGTTGGGGGATTTATAGGGCCTGTTCACCCGGCTGATCGTCTGGAGCAGGTTGTGCTGCTTCGCGTTGCGGAGGAGGTACATCTTTTTCAGCCTGCGGACATCATATCCGGTCGTCAGCATCTGGTTCACGACGAGCATGTCCGGGGCAAGGGTTTTTTGAAAGCTCAGCTGTGTAGCTTTGTTCACCGCGGCCGGGATATCCGGGTCCGTGATGACGAGGCCGACTGAAAGCTTGGAGTTTTTGTCGAACCACTCCTTCACCTTCTTTGCCTGGCTGTTGCTCCCGCATACGATCATGCCCCCGATCGTCGGGTCGGAGTTCGTGAGGCGGAAATACCGGAAGTCCTGGTCGATGAACCGGCCGAGGGAATCGATATATGCCGGTGACTCCCGGATCACGTTCTTGTCGATGAGCGGGTTCTCAAACTCAAGGTTCTTGCGGATGTCATCCCTCGCGGTCGTCTCGATGGACTCCTTCTTGATGCGGAGCGTATATCCGTCAGCGATGGACTTGTCATAGAAGTATTTGTGGATGTAGTCCCCGAACTTCAGGTTGCTGCGCTCCTTCTTGGACAGCAGGGGCGTCCCTGTCATGGCGATGAAGATACCGTCCCTGTCGCAGAGCATCAGGTTCTTGAAATACTCGCCAGTGACCTTGTAAGACCGGTGCGCCTCGTCGATGAAGAAGATTCTCTGGATGTTCACATCATAGTCGTTCTTCCCGGCGGGCAGGTCGCTGTCGAATTTCTGGATGTTGACGACCGTTATGCTCCCGTCGGAGTCCGCAGATGCCGCGGCAATGGGGGCGTTCAGCTCCGCTTCAAACTCCGACTTGCTGTCGACGTTCGTAACCGCCAGGCCGCGGTTAGACATCTCGCCGCTGACCTGAGTGAGCAGGTCGAGCCTGTCCACGATATAGAAGATGCGGGCATTGACGCCCTTCTTCGCAAAGTAGTCGCGGAGGATACGGACATTGAAAGCCGCGCAGCCTGTCTTCCCAGACCCCTGCGTATGGAAGATGATTCCGGACTTTCCGCCGCTCCTGATCCTGTCAAGGATCCCCTGGGATGCGAAATACTGCGGATAGCGCATGATATGCTTCTCAGGGACCTTCCCGTCCACGAACGCGATCCCGTACTGCAGAAGGAACATGATGCGTTCCTTCGCGAACAGGGATGTGACGAAGCGGTTGCACGGGGTATCTGGGTCCAGGTTCGTCTGGAACTCGGGCGTGTCCGCCTCCGACGGGTTGTAGTGGTTGTCCTTCAGGACATATTTCACCGTATCGAGGGAGACATCCTCGAAGCCTGTCAGCTTTTTCCTCTCTTCCCGGAAGAAGGAGAAGGTCGTGTTCTTCCCGTTGGGCGTCGTGTAGAAAGAGCCGGCACGGATGCTGTCTGCGGAAGCGGAATCGCTCTCGTCTTCATATTCCATGTTGTTCGAGAAGGCAACGATCTGGAACATGTTGAAGTATTTCCGGTATTCCGGGACTTCGAGGCGTTGGTCGAGCATGCGGCGGAACTCAGCCTGGATGCCGCCTTCATTGTTAGGCTTCTTGACCTCAAGGAAGGCGAGCGGGATCCCGTTGACTAGGATGTTGATGTCCGGGCGGAACGAGCCCTTTGCCTGCGGCCCGTACCACAGCTCATCTACTACTGCAAAATCGTTATTCCCTATGTCAGAAAAATCGATGAGCCTTACCTTTCCCCGGGGATTGATGAGCCAGTGGTAGAATTCTTTCCCCATGTCATTGTTCTTGAGCACAGAGTGGATATCCTCGATCACAGACAGGGTCTCCTCCGGGGTGAAGCTCCTTTCATTCAGCCTCTCAAGCGCCGCATGGAACCGGCCAATGTCGATCTTTGTCTCAGGGTGGGCGTTCATGTCCTTGAGGGACAGATAATCATACCCAAGCCGCATGAACTGTATCGTAGCGGGGATCTTGACCCGCGTATCTTCGTTGAATACTGCCAAAACCAGCCTCCTGCTTTTGTATTAGAAATAAAGACAGTGATATATTTTGTACTCATTATACATGTATTATGTTGTATTGTCTACACAATACATGGTGTGCTTGATAGTTGTGTCTGTTGGGAATCTGTCTTCTGGTGTTGATGCCGTGGAACTTTCCGTATATATTTTAGATGTTCTTTAAGTTAATACCCTGAGGTAGGAGGAAACTGAGATGTATGATTATCAACGTATTGGTGCAAATATCCGCGGTCTTCGTATAGCAAATAGAGAGACTCAGGAACAGCTTGGAGCCGTTTTACATGTTGAAAAGAATACGGTCTCTTCATATGAAACAGGTACAAGGAGACCAAGCAAAGAAACCCTGTCTAATATAGCTGAACACTACTTGATTTCTTTCGAAGAGCTGGTTTTCTCAGATTTTTCTGATATTGGCAAAATCACCATCGACCCTACTGCCATTTGTAAGAACATAGAACTTGTCCTTCCGATCATTACTTCTGAAAATGCAGAAAAAAACAAACACTTTAACAGGGCTCTCAGGATGCATAAGGAATTATATGACGGTTTGCACAGGCTCAGTTATGAAGGCATTGATGGGATAGATGTATGCATAGATGAATATGAGGAAGCGTTGAATGACAAAAATATTAAGCCTGAAGCCGCGGCAAACATTATAGCTATATGTTTTCTGCTTATGTTTTCCTTTAAAAGCACTGAGATGATGAAAAAAGATCGTCCAGCGGTCATCATGCAGTTTGCAAAGAAAGACAGGAAACTAAGAGATTTTATAGAAACTCCGGACCCTGATTATGAAACGGCTTCAAAAGAAATGTTCGCACTAATGGAAAATCCAGAATTCAAAGAAGAAATCACGGAACTGCAACTCACATTAAAACAATCTTTTCAACTATCAGACCTTTGTGATTATTATCTTGCTCTACAGTATCTTTGGGACCTCGTCGATAATGACTTAACACCATCTTTTAACCGTAGAGTTGGAATGGAGATGCTTGTTTCGTTCATTACTGTTGGGAATAGCTACGCCGCAGACTTTTTACAGCTCTGCCAAAATGCCGCAGGCAGATCAGGTTCACAACGCGTGAACAACAGCAATTAAAAAAGACTGTATCATATCCATTGTAAACCACCACCCTGCCTTGGACGAGAGGCACGAATGAAGAAAGGAGTGCGCAATGGAAGAACGTAAAAGCATGATTCAGTGGGTCAAGGAACACAAGAAGGAACTCGTAATTGCCGGTATCGGTGCAGGAGCACTGATCCTGATTATCCTCGGGATCAAGAACAAGACAGCGCTCAAGGCCGCATGGAACTCGATTAAAGGCCTTGCAAAACAGCCATCCACAGGTCATCGCGAGGCTGTCACAAGGGTCGTGGCGGAAATCCCGCCGGCTCCAACCCCGGAGGTCCCCAGGATGCTCCCGTCAAATTCGCCGAGTATTCCGTTTGAGGTGAGACGTCATGTCAGGGAACTTCCCAAAGGGTGGCACGCTTCGCCTGAGAAGATCGCGACAGCAGCAGCCTACAATATCAAACTTTTGGATGGGCAAACCTGGGTCGACAGCTACACGAAAGGAGGGGCTGCAGCATGAAAAGAACTGGGGAAGAAAAGAATCTGCTGGCAAAACTCGCCAGCGGCGTACTGGACGGTATGGTCGGCGACGAGCGTGTGTACCGTGGATACAGAAACGTTTACTGCGGCAAGTATATTAAGGACGGCGTGCCAGTTTCGTACCGTGAAGGCGAGTCCTCCCGTTTCTTTAACGGAAAAGAAAATGAACGGATCCCGGGAAAAAGGGAAGAAGAACATTATGTCACGGATGAACAGAAGCTTAATTTCCTACAGAGATTCGGGTGGCTGACAGATGACGATGACGTAAAGGCATACAGTGCAAAATTTAAACCGAAGAAGTAACCAAAGAAAATCTTAAAAAGATGTTCCCTCCTCCCGGTCACCAGTATCTGCCAGTGACCGGGAGTTTTTTAATTTCTTGTTTCTATTATGGGACTGTCCGCCCGTCTGCAGGAGTCCGACCCGCTGCAGACGCTGTTCCCTCTGCTTCAGCCCTCTCTAAAGATGGTATTCGCCAGGTTCCATGATTTAATCACAGCAGGCCTCGATTGCCGGCATGTTCCGATACAAGTGGAATGAACCGATTAATCCAGGCCTGTGGCAGATGACAAAAGCCCCTATGGTCATTAGCAACGCTCTCTAGCAAGTGCCAGCTGTGTCCCGTAATCCTTGACTGGAGAGTGGTGGAATACTAAATATTTTACAAGCAATATGCATTATTGCGTAAACAATGCCTATATCTATATTCTAAATCACTTCGCCGGTATTTTTCGTATTCTTATTAATTTACATGGAATGTCTCCTAAAGTTTTTTATCTCACTGCCTTATTGCATGCCAGTCGGGCTATCGATACGTTCACTTATAGGGCTATCGTCCAATGCTCTGTGCTGTTCTAGATATTGTTCGGAGGAGCATAGACAGCAACTGTGCCAGCAGGTTAGTATTTGCCTGTCTACTATTCCTATAAATATTAAATGGTGCAGACATTGCAGCTCCGGCAATTGTTCTTGCCCCTTGTATGCGGGCTTGTTGCTTGATTACATTTGCCGATTTTGCAATATTAGTGAACTCTTTCCCGTCATTCACTCCGGCGACTTCCGCGAGGGCTTCCTTGTATTCTCCGTCGTTCATCTCCTGACAGTTCACGAACATCCTGATCTTTCCAGGACGCTTGAACTCGACTTCGTTCCCGTCCCTGTCAACCGCTTTTGCGGTGATCGACTGCTTGTCGGACATCTCCCCGGTGGCCTCTTCGAAGAGCTCTTTTCCTACAAGCACGCGGTCGCGTTCCTGGTGGATCTCGCGTCCGCCGAAATTCTCTTCAATGACAGCGCCGTGGCCGTCTATCCTTGCACCCATACGGAACTCAACAGTAGTGCCGTCTGCGAGCGTTTTCTCAAAACTGCGTTTTCCGCCCTCACCGGCAAGCATGCTCTCTGCAGCCTCCATCCAGGCGTCTTTGCTAACGAGTATTTTCTCGGGTTCTACCGTGGCTTCGATTTTGCTGTTCCCCCAGTCGAGGGCCGTGCGTTTGTCGCCATCGATCTGCGTGGAGATAGCGATCTGGATAGTAGTACCGTCCTGGAGCGTTTCTGCCCAGTTCTGGGTCCCGTGTTCCTTCATCTGATTCAGGGCGTGCTGGAATTTATCGGCGGAAATGGATTCTTCTCCTACCGCGTCTTTTCCGCCCCAGCCGTCGATCATGGCGGGCTTGCCGTTCACCTTTACGTGTATACCGCAGATGACGGTCTTGCCGTCCGGCATGGTCGTAGCATAACTGTAGGTCCCATTGACAGACATGTTCCCTTTGGCCATGTCCCAGAAGCCTTCGCTTACGCGTGTACCGCCCGTACGGGCCGTCTGGTCACCTTTGAGGTTTTCATCTACCATGACCTGGGTCCTGCCTGCAGAGCCTTTCATGGCTACTTCGACGGTATGCTTTGCGTCACCTTCGCCGATCTCTTTTGCCCATTTCGTGGTCCCGCCCGCAACCATTTTCATAATGCCTTCCCGCGCAAGATCCTGGCTGATTTCGGGATACCGGCCCTCGAAGGATACGGCGTCTCCTGTAAGCCCCGGCTTAACGACGACAGGCTTTCCGTTTATGGTAAGATTGACAGGTTCAGGCACGGCCTTTGCGGAACCTGCGACGATCGCCCCGTCCCAATGACATTAAGCTAAGCCCCCCCTGTGTCCAAAACAATAGTATCTTATTCAATCAGAGGTGAAATATCCTCTGATTTTTTTGCT